>Ga0206964_10061_pt1 | contig 32602 bp, 22 predicted proteins | sample Alteio_BWOrgHeat_25_FD_152980 | JGI IMG/M metagenome (GOLD analysis project Ga0206964, IMG submission 152980) | Enriched cells from forest soil in Barre Woods Harvard Forest LTER site, Petersham, Massachusetts, United States -... | ecosystem: Environmental > Terrestrial > Soil > Temperate forest >...
TTGCTACGTTCTCTTGTGGAGTGCTTTTTAGATTCCCCGATTTCTGCGCGCGACCACGCATGACCTGCACAGCATCCATCACATCTTTCTGTTGGTTGACATAGGCATCTCCGAGCGAAGAGGTCCAGGAAAGGTTCTTATCCATGTTGGCAAGCACCGACGGAAATTGCGCCAAGGCTTTTACGCTCGGATCCCACGACTGCTTATCCACCTCGTCAGCCAACTTCTTTCCCTTGAGGTCGGTATGCTGTTGCATCCATCGGTCAGCTTCCACAATTTCAGCAGGGTAGGTTGCGGCGGCCAGGATTTGTGCGACCAGCGCGTCCGGATATAAGGCAATCGGGGCTACAAGCTGCTGCAACTGTTCGGGCGTCTGCTGCACGGCCTGCGGTGGCGGCGGTACCGCACTCTGGTCTGTTTGATGAGCAAATCCTTCAGGCGCACTCACTAACACAAGTGAAACCGACAATAAAAGCGCTATGCCCCGCCTTAATAAGGTCATCATAAATTCTCCATGCCTGACGACGATCCTGCAGTATCATTCCGCTGCTCGTTCTACGGTCTGTCAAAAAGACATCAAGCGTCTCTGCCGAGATCTGGACGCGATCCTTGATTTCAATCGCACCCCGATCAGAGGCGCCGCCCTCTCTTATAAGCATCTGCAATGCCAATCCTGATGCGTTTTTAGCGAGCCGCGCACACTCACCTAATTGGTTCTCTCTCCATATACTTCGCGGTGAGAACTCGCCAATCGTTCGTCTACGAGGGGGAGTTGTTGATCTCCATCGTGTCGGCAATGCGCCGGACTGCGGCGAATCGCCGACGCATAGGACCAGCTAATGTCGGCAAATCGACACCGGTCATTGTGGCCTCGCGTGCAAGCTCAAGCGGCGCCCACGAGGATGGTCATAGAAGCAATATCCATTTCATTCATTTACATGCAGAATGTGCTCTTTGCCCTCTTTGGCATCGCGAATGCAGTCAGAGTCCGTCAGCGAGAACATTGCCAATAACGACCTGCTGTTCTTGAGTTTTTTAGCCGCGCACAAACTTGTTGTTGAACTTAACGTGATTGACTCGCCATTTGCAGAACTGACTTGATACGACAACAAGGGATCCGGTACTCCGGCAATAGCTGCTCGCGTGAGAGTGACTGTCACATAGGCGGAGGAGGGTAGGTTCCACGGGTCCGGAACAGTCACAAGTAGCCTGCTGTAGAACAGCACGCGGGAGACAGGGTTATGTGGATCGTTCGTTTTGCCCTGAAGAGGCCGTATACGTTCGTCATTGTCGCGCTGCTGATCGCGATCTTCGGCGTGGCCTCGATCCTGACGACGCCCACCGACATCTTGCCGGACATTGATATTCCAATCGTGAGCGTCATCTGGAGCTACAGTGGGATGGATGCGGATGACATGTCCAAGCGCATCATCGGAATCTTCGAGCGGGCGCTGCCGACATCAGTCAACAACATCCAGTACACCGAGTCGCAGTCGTATAGCGGCGTCGGAGTCATCAAAGTTCATTTTCAACCGGGCGTGCAGGTGGATCTGGCGATTGCGCAGGTTACGGCGCTGGCACAGCAGATCCTGCGCCTGATGCCGCCGGGAATTCTGCCGCCGTATGTGCTCAAGTACGACGCTTCCAGCGTTCCTATCGTGCAGGTAAGCCTCGGTGGAAAGGGGCTTTCGCAAACCGAGCTCTACGACCTGGGGCAGAACTTCATTCGCGTACAACTGGCGACCATCAAGGGCGCCGCGGTGCCACTGCCCTATGGCGGCAAGCAGCGTTCGATCATGGTGGACGTGGAGCCGGTGCAGTTGGCGGCCAATCACCTGACGGCTTCGGACCTTTCACTCGCGCTGGGCAAGCAGAACCTGGTCACGCCGTCGGGCACCGAGAAGATCGGCGACCGCGAGTATCTTGTCGGAACCAACAGCAGCCCGGGCACGATCGCGGAGCTGAACGCACTGCCGATCAAGACGGTGAATGGCGCGGTCGTGCAGATGAAGGACGTGGCATGGATTCACAACGGGTACCAGCCGCAAACAAGCTATGTGAGCGAGGACGGACAGGCATCGGCCCTACTGACGGTGATCAAGAGCGGCGCTTCATCGACGCTGACGATCGTAGACCAGGTGAAGGCAGCGCTTCCAAGGATCAAGGCTGGATTACCAAGCGCGCTGACGCTGACGCCGATTTTTGATCAATCCGTGCTCGTCCGAGCATCGATCCAGGACGTGGTGCAGGAGGCGGTCACGGCGGCCTTTCTGACGGCCCTGATGGTTCTGGTGTTCCTGGGGAGCTGGCGAAGCACGCTGATTGTGAGCGTATCGATTCCGCTTGCTGTTTTGTTCGCGATCGCAGTCTCCTCGGCGCTGGGCGAGACGATCAATGTTATGTCGCTGGGCGGTTTGGCGCTGGCGGTCGGCATGCTGGTCGATGACGCAACAGTGGAGATCGAGAACACGCACCGAAACCTTGGGTTGGAGCAAAATAAGCCGCTGGCATCCGCGATTCTTGACAGTGCGGATCAGGTGGCGGTGCCGGCGCTGATCTCGACGATGTCGATCTGCATCGTGTTCGTGCCGGTGACCTTACTTTCGGGCTCGGCGAAATTCATCTTTACGCCGCTGGCACTGAATGTGGTCCTCGCGCTGGTTGCATCTTATGGGCTTTCGCGGACGCTGGTGCCGACGATGATGCACTTCCTCCTGCCAAAGGAGGCGCCGCTGTACCAGGGTCGGGAACAGGAGTCGCCGCTCAGCCGAAGTTTCATTTGGCGATTCCACCAAAAGTTCGAGCATGGATTTGATCGGTTTGCGGAGAAGTACAAAGGCGGACTGGAGTGGGCTCTGGAGCACCGGACACTCACGCTCACCACGTTCGCGGTAGTAGTGGTTGGCTCGTTTGCATTGATCCCGGTAATCGGCCGGGACTTTTTTCCGTACGTGGATTCGGGGCAGATGGAGTTTCATGTACGTCCACCGGTGGGAACGCGGATTGAAACGGCCACTGAGGTGTTCAAGCAGGTTAACGAGGAGATTCGGCGCGTCATTCCGCCGGAGCAGCTCCAGATGGTGGTGAATAACATCGGGCTGCCGCCGGGGGGCGTAAACCTGGCATACTCGGCGAGCGATACGACAAGCAATGGAGATGGGGATGTGCTTGTGCTGCTTTCGGCCAAGCACCGCCCGACACAAGAGTGGATGAAGATCCTGCGGCAGGATTTCGCGCAGAAGTTTCCGCAGGAGACCTTCTTTTTCGAACCGGCAGATATCACCAATCAAACACTGAACTTCGGGCTACCCGCGCCGATCGATGTGCAGGTCCGCGGAAAGGACGCAGCGGCAACGGCGCGAATCGCCGAAACGCTGCAGGAGCAAATCAAGAATGTTCCAGGTGCAGTGGACGTGTTTATGCAGCAGGCGGTCAACGCGCCGAAGCTGAACATCAATGTGGACCGGCTGAAGGCGCAGGAACTCGCGCTGACGACGAAAGATGTCTCTGACAACGTGCTGCTCTCGCTTTCGGGCAGTGGGCAAACCGCGCCGAATTTCTGGCTCGACCCGGCGAACGGCGTTGAATACCCGGTCATCGTGCAGGTGCCGCAGTACCGCCTGGACAACCTCGATACGCTCGACCGGACGCCCGTAACTGCAATGACGACTGGGGCCAGTGACCAATTGCTGGCGAATGTGTCGGAGACGCAGCGACAGGTTTCGCCGATGACGGTCTCTCATTACAACGCGCTACCCGAGATGGATGTGTTCGCGAATGTGGAGCAGCGAGACCTGGGCGGGGTGGCAAGTGACGTAGAGAAGATTGTCAAGCAGAACTCCCAACACCTGCCGCCCGGGGTAGAGATTATTCTGAGCGGTCAAGTGCTGACGATGAACACGTCTTTTCAGAACCTGGAGATCGGGATCGCAGCAGCGGTGGTGTTTGTGTATCTGCTGATGGCGATGAATTTTCAGTCATGGAGCATTCCTTTCATCATTCTCATGGCGCTTCCGGGGGCTTTTGCGGGGATTGTATGGATGTTGTTCCTGACACAGACGACGTTCAACGTGCCATCGCTGATGGGGGCGCTGATGACCATCGGTGTTGCGACCGCAAACAGCATCCTGGTAGTGAGCTTCGCGGGCGACTCGCGCGGCGAGGGCGAAGGGAGTAAGGATGCGAAGCAAGCGGCTCTGATCGCGGGCACGACGCGGTTACGGCCGGTGTGCATGACGGCGCTGGCGATGATCATCGGCATGTTGCCGATGGCTCTGGCTCTGGGCGAGGGCGGCGAACAGAATGCGCCGATTGGCCGCGCTGTGATTGGAGGCCTGTTGTTCGCGACGGTGGGAACGCTGTTAATCGTGCCGGTGATGTATTCGCTGCTTGGCAAAGAGCCGCCAGTGAACTGGGATAAGCGGATCGATGATGAGACGCAAGGAGCGTACAAATGAGCGCAGGAGCCACAACACCGCCTTCGCAGGAGCGGCACGACGAGCATCGGCAGCGGAGGAGCGGCCGGCGGCTGCTACGGATTCTGATCGTGGTCGCCGTGCTGGTCCTAGCCTTGCTGGTTGGGTGGCTTCCCCACCAGAAACGCAATAAGGAAGTGGACGCTAAAGCCAGGCAACAGCAAAACTCGGTGCCGGTCGTTGAGGTGCAGGTCGTGCATGCTGCGAGCGCAGAGCAGGAGTTAACGCTGCCGGGTACGGTGACCCCACTCAAGTCCGCGCATATCTATGCACAAGCTTCCGGGTTTCTGAAGGCGCGGTATGTGGACCTGGGGGATACGGTACGCAAAGGGCAGCTACTGGCATTAATCTCGACGCCGGAGCTTGACGCTCTGGTGTCGCAGCAGACAGCAATGTTGCAGCAGAGCAAGGATGGCGTCTTGACTGCGCAGGCAACCCTGCGACTCCAGCAGGCGACGTATGACAGAGTTCACCCACTGGTGCTCCACGGCATTTTGTCGAAGCAAGAGGACGATACCGCACTGGCAGCAGTGGAGTCGGCACAGTCGAACCTGGAGGCCGCGAAGAGTGCAGTGAAAGCGGCGCAGGCCGCGCAGGTTCATGCGCAATCCATGGCGGATTTTGAGCAGGTTCGCTCACCCATCGACGGCACGGTGACCGCACGCAACGTCGAGGTGGGCAGTTTTGTGTCCGCCTCGGGGGGCGCACTGGGCACGACGCCTGTGCCTGCGGCCGGATTCACGGGAGGACCGCCAACGGGCGGTGCGCAGGGGGGCCAATTATTCGATGTCGTGGATCTCCGCAGCCTGGAGATCTTTGTCTCGGTGCCGGAGCAGGATGCACCTTTCGTGGAGACCGGCCAGACGGTGGATCTGACCTTTTCCGAGATGCCGGGACAGACGTTCACGGGCAAGGTGATTCGCAGCAACGACTCTCTCAGCCAGCAGAGCCGGACGCTGCTCGCAGAGGTGCAGGTTAGCGACGGGCAGCATCGATTGCGGCCAGGCATGTTCGCCTCGGCGCAGATGCACTATAGGGCCCCAAACCCGGGCATTTTGATTCCTGGTGACAGTCTTCTTACCCTCGCGCGCGGTGAGTTTGTGCCAGTGGTGGAAAACAACGTCATCCAAATGCGGCCCGTGCATGTGGGGCGGGATTTGGGCACGCAGGTTTACATCGTCGCTGGGCTGAAGGACGGAGACCTCGTCGTTGTGAACCCTAATGATCTGGTGAAGGAGGGTCTCCACGTGACTACGCGGGCCGCGCCTAAGGGTCAGCAGGGTGAAGCGGGTTCCAGCGCGGCAGGAAGAGGCGCCGAGGAAGGCAGCCAGAATCGCAATGGCGGGGGAAGCTGATAGAAGCAAATCGCGAAGCAGCGCAAACAGAAACAGCAAGGTCGATCACACACGATTTTCGGGGAGGAGGGCCGCTCGACATGAAATGTTTTTTTCGTTTTTTCGTGGCACGACATGAAGCCGGGCAGGCTTTCAGATGGTTCGTCGCAGGATGCGCGCTCGCGTGCGGGGCGGTGGCGCAGCAACCTTCTCAAACGCTCCACAACACGGCGGGAGTTGTCGATGCGCCCCGGCCTTCCCTATCGCTCGCGCAAACCCCACTGAGCACGCCGACTCCGGTGAATCCGCAGGATGGGCCGCTTTACCTCAGCTTGCAGGAAGCCTTTCGAATGGCGCTCAAAAACAACCTCGACATTGAGTTTGAGCAGGTTGATCAGACAGTCGCAGACCTTAGCGTGCCGCTGGCGGAAGGCGGCGGGTTGCCGCGGGCCATCAATTACATGGTGGCAGATACACCGGCGGGCGAGGCGGGAGTGGCGGTGCCGCTGCTCAGTTTCTCCTCCCCGGGTATGTCACCAATGAGTGTGGACCCGATCGCTTCGACGGTATCTTCGTCGTACAACACAAGCCGTGTGCTGGACGGAGCGCACTCGTTATCCCTAAGTTCAAACCTCTACTCCCGTGGAACGCCTGTGCCCGGCTTTGATGCACAACTGCTTGGCCGGTATGGATGGTTACGGCGCAATCCAGCAGTCTCCCTTACTTCAGCGACCGGGGGCGCGACGACGCCGGCAAACACAGTGATAACGGACAATACGCTTGGCGATACGATCCTGACCAAGGGTTTCAGCCCGGGGACCACAGTCCAGCTGGGTATTAACAACTTTGTGCAGACCTTCTATTCGGGGCGCTCCAGTCCAATTCCCTTCTCGCACCCTAATGCTTACGCGCTGATCGCTCAGCCCCTTTTGCGCGGCGCCGGACACGCGAACAACACTCGATATATAGCCATTGCCAAGACAAACAAAAATATCTCGGAGGCTGTCCTCGAACAGCAGATGATCAGCACGATCACCGGGGTTAGAAATCTGTATGTCGATCTGGTAAGCCTGCAGGATTCGGTCAAAGTGCAGCAGCAGGCACTGTCGGCTGCTGAGTTGCTGTTGAACAACGATCGGCAACAAATGGATGTCGGGCGGCTGGCGCCCATCGAGGTAGCGCGAGCCGAGTCGCTCGTGACAAGTACGCGGCTGATGTTGACACAGGTGATTGCTTTGCGGGATCAGCAAGAAGTGATTTTGCGGACGCTGCTTGATCCGCAGTCGCTGAGAGGCGCGAATGGCAATGTGGCCGAGATCGTGGCGATAGACCCACTCGTGTCCCCGCAGGCGGAGACGGCGGCGCCATTGGCCGAACTGGTGAAGCAGGCATGGGACACGCGTCCCGATGTGCGGCAGGCAAGGTTGCAGGTGACAAATGGCGAACGGCAGGTCGCAGGCGCAGCGAATGCAGCGAAACCGGAACTCGATCTTTATGGCACTTATGAGAGCCGGGGTGTGGTGATCCCGGGGTTGACCGGGATTAGCGGCGATCCGTTGACGGGAAATGTCCTTCTGGACCCGGTTCCGACGGGTGGGACTCGGTCATCGACTATATACGAGGCCGGAATCCAGTTCTTCCTGCCGGTACAGAACCGTGTAGCGAAGGCGAATCTAGGGGCCGATCAGGCGCTCCTGCGGCAACAACAGATACGGGTTGCTCAACTGGAATCACAGGTGGCGGCTGAGGTGCGAAATGCAATCACAGCGCTCAACGCCGCAAAGAATGCGGCCAATGCGGCCACAACAGCGCGCGAGTTGCAGGCAAAGCTGCTCGCTGCGGCCCAGGAGAGCTTTCGCTCAGGGTATACGACCAATATCTCCATGATCGAGCAGCAGACTTATCTGGTGCAGGCACAAACCACAGAAGTGGTGGCCAAGGCGGCCTGGCTCAAGGCGGCGGGGCAACTAGATCGCGTGCTGGGGCAGACGCTGGAAAAGAACGGGATTACTCTAAAACGCGATCAGCCCGTGATAGAAGCGCCACGGCGCTAACTTGTGGAGAAATGTCGTTGGACCTGATCCCCGCAGCCCGGAAATCAACCGCCTAGGTCGCCGGAAATGCCGCTTGCGCGCTTCCTTCGTTGATAGGAAGCAACTTTGAGTTTGTTGCCACAGATGTTCATACTGCACCACCTACGTGAGCCTTTCTTGCTCGTGTCGAAGAAGTGAATGACACACGATTCGCATTTGCGAATGCGCGACAATTCCGCTTCTACAAGAAGATTCGCCGTGGCATCGACAATCGGCGCCCAGAGGTCGGCCGGTTTACGAAACTCGACTAACGTCTCCCGAGTTATCTTGCCATCTCGCTTGTGAAGCGAAGTATGGCGAGGGTACTGAAGCAACAGAGAATTCACATTGGAGAGAAACGCGTCGTTCGGCAACATCCCACTCTCTATTCGCAGCACTGCATCCCTCAGCTTTTCCCGGAACGCGATGAGTTGTTTCAGGAACGCATCTGCTTCAGCGGAGTTGCGCCAGCCTCTTACTGCAGCTTTATCTTTGACCGAACTCACCGTGCCCGAAGCGATTAACCACCGTTCGAGCGCGCGAACATCAGGAAGCAGCTCCGTAGGACCCTCTGCCAGTAGTGGTCTTGTATTCAACAAATCCAGGATCGGCCGATTGGCCACAAACAGAAATCCATCAATCCATTCGTTCAAGTCTTGAGAAGCCGTGCCCATACTACCTCTCTTTCAAAATAAATATAACACCTTTATTGCAACTTTTAACGGTGTTATGTAGTCTCACTCTCTGTAAGCGGAAAGGTGCAGACTTTCGAAAGGAAACCACCATGACAACGTTTCAACATGCCACTGTTAACGGACTCAAGATGTTCTATCGCGAAGCAGGTTCAAAGGCTTCTCCAACCATCGTGTTGCTGCACGGCTTCCCAAGTTCATCGCATATGTTCCGCGACCTCATCCCGCATCTCGCGGAAAAATTTCACGTGATCGCTCCCGACTACATCGGCTTCGGTTACAGCGACGCCCCAAACGCAGGGAAATTCGATTACACCTTCGACAATCTCGCCGCGCATGTCGAGGAGCTGCTCTTCGGTGTTCTCGGCCTTAAGAAGTTCAGCATTTACGTACAGGACTATGGTGCGCCTGTAGGCTATCGCATCGCCTCGAAGCACCAGGATGCGATCGAAGGAATCGTCGTGCAGAACGGCAACGCCTACGCCGAAGGTATCGGCGCTGCCTTCGACCCCATGAAGCCGTTCTGGGCGAATCGCACCGCAGAGACCGAGAGGCCAGTACGAGACCTGCTCAAGAAAGAAACGACCATCTTTCAATACACGCACGGAACGAAGGATCTCTCCCGAATCAATCCCGACTCCTATACCTTGGATCAATTTTTCCTGGATCGTCCCGGCAACGACGCCATCCAGCTGAACCTGCTTCACAACTATCAATCGAACCTCGCGCTGTACGACGGATGGCATGAATTCTTTCGCAACAAGCAACCGAAGACGCTCATTGTGTGGGGCAAGAACGATCCCTTCTTCACTGTCGAAGGTGCGCAAGCATACCTGCGAGACATTCCGAAAGCCGAACTTCACCTGCTCGATACCGGCCACTTTGCGCTGGAAGGCTCCAGTGAATTTATCGCACAGCAAATCGTAAAGTTCTTTGCCTGAGGGTTGCGTGCAGTCTCTTTGCGCCCTCCACCATGAAGCAGAAAGGATGAGCACTATGGATTTCCCAGAGAACGCAACTGTAGTAGTGGTTCACGGAGCATGGGCTGACGGTTCAAGCTGGCAAGCGATCGTCGGCCCTCTTGAGGATCGCGGCTTGAACGTGATTGCCGCACCGATTCCTCTCACGTCCCTGAGCGACGACGCTGCCGCCCTGAAGCGAACGATTGCTCGAACTCAGGGGCCTATCATCCTCGCGGGACACGCGTACGCCGGAGCCGTTATTGCAACGGCGAACGATGAGCGCGTGAAGGCCTTGGTGTATGTCGCAGCCTTGGCACCGGACGAAGGCGAGACTGTCGCCCAGGTCTTTTATAAAGACGAAACCCATCCAAAGGCGCCGCAACTCGCTCCAGATGCAGACGGATTTATCTGGATGCCAGACGAAGGATTCGCAAACGCCTTTGCCCAGAACGCCACCGAGGAGCAACTTGCGTTATGCAAAGCCGTGCAGCGTCCGATCTCGGCTAAGTGCATTCAGGAGCCAGCCCCGGCACCGGCTTGGAAGACAAAGCCAACGTGGTACCTCGTTGCAGAAGAGGACCGAATGATCAACCCGAAGACACAGCGCTTTATGGCAGAACGCATGAAGGCGACAGTGAGGCCTTTTGCGGTCGATCACACTCCGTTGCTCACCGCGCCCGGCAAAGTTGTGGACATCATTGTTGAGGCAGCGAGAGCAACGCTTTCTTAACACAGAGTGCAAGACTCTGAAATCTATTGGAGGAACAGTATGAAAAGTCGTGTCGCAGTCGTGACCGGAGCCAGCCAAGGTATTGGACGCTCCACTGCTATCCGTCTGGCACGCGACTTCTCCGCGATCGTACTTGTCGCAAGGAATGGAGAAGCATTGGAAGAAGTCGCAGAGGCAGTCAGGGTGGTTGGCGCCGAAGCTCTAGCGTGTGCACTCGATCTAAGCCAGGTTGAAGCATCGGAAACGCTCATCCACAAAACTCTTGACCGTTTTGGCCGAATCGACGCGCTCCTCAACATTGCGGGTGCCGTACCGCAGATCGATCTCTTCGAGATGACGGACGACCAATGGAAAGCGGGCATGGAATTGAAACTGCATGGCGCCCGCCGGCTCACGATCCGTGCTTGGGAAGCTTTGAAGCAGTCGAAGGGCTCCGTAGTTTTCATGTCCGGCAGTGCGGCGCTTGATCCGAAACCGGCATTCGCGGCTGTCGCCTCTACGAACGCCGCAATCACTGCGCTCGCCAAGGCGTTTGCGGAGCAAGGTATTAAGGATGGAGTGCAAGTGAATAGCATCGTTCCGGGCGCCGTGATGACCGGGCGGAGACGCTCATTCCTCGAGAAATGGGCGCCGGCACACAACATGAGTGTGGAAGAGGCGTTGAAGAAGTTTCCAGAAGATGCTGGCATCAGTCGTTACGGCCAACCGGAGGAGATCGCAGAGCTTTTAGGATTTATGGTTTCGCCCGCTGCGAAGTGGATGACGGGTACATCGGTTCGTATGGATGGAGGAGAAGTCAAAGGTATTTAGACCTGTGCTTAGTGCATCGGTCTTCGGATCGCGAAAGACCGATCCGTGGCTTTGGACCATAGATGTATGTGGAGTGGTTAGTCTTCATCAGAACGTCATCGTCTGGCGCTGTCCACGGTCCGAGCGGCGAAAACGCGACTCATCATGTAAGCGTACTCATAGTTCTCATAGGCGCCGAGCGTATAGAGGTAGTAATAAATCCCAGAACGCTTGAAGAGGAAGCCCCCGGAGTAACCCTGGCGTTTGGTTGCCACCACCCTTTGAGGACCATCGAACGATACGAGGTCCTTCGCCTGACCATGGGCCGGCGCACAGACGATGAGGCAGAGGATCAACGATGCAAGAGAGAGAGAGCGGTGAAAGGAGCGGGTGGACCGGGTCATGAACGATCGGCTCTCCTGAAGCTGATTAGCAATTGCTCCTGGTACGTCAGAACTCGGCAAAGACGACTCAATTAACGGCACACCTATGACGCGACGGTGGTCGCCGATGAGCGCTCAGGTTCCCGCACTGCGGAGTACAGCTGTGATGACTTCGCCATCTCTAAGGTGGCATGCGGACTGGCAAGACAAAAGGAGCTGCTCTTTACGCCGGCTACTGTGGTCACCTGACCAAGAATTACATTCCAATATTTCGTTAGATGGCCCCCAATTCCCCTTCTCCAAAAGGCCGAGTCAATCACCGCGTTCGCCCCGGCGAGGTCCTCAGTGTGATGATCTGCGCCGTGAAGGGGGTTCCGCTTAGACGCGACGTCTTCAGCAGCACCTGAAAGTATGGGAACGTCTTCGAGTTGAACCGGCTTTTCAACGCTGCCATGCTCTCCTCGTTGGTCGCGAACTCCCCGGCAGCTTCTGTCGCCTGCGAGTCGGTTCCCTCAATGATGAGAGCATCTCCCGTCTGTCCAATGTTCGGCAGATATGCTACGACTCCATATCCTACGTTCGTCCTCGGATCCTGGGGCTCGGGATAGAACTGCGGCTCCCCTGGCTTTGGATGAAGATTTTGGACACCGGTCTGGTGCAGATTGGAGTCGTATCCAATCGTGAACTCCAATTGGTCCTGAAAGAAATCGACCCACGGATTGGACTTCCGGCTCCCAATCAGAATCACGTTATCCCGCTTGAGCGCGTCCGGAGTATAGTCTCGTGCGAAACGAAGCCGCGCGGAGGGAGAAAACGGATCCAGCATAAGGATTCTTCGTGCCGCACGGAAGTCGCTAATACTCCCGTTGTTCCGAGAGACCACTAGGTCTATGGCGTTCCTCGTGTCACGACTAATGTTCTCGTTCTGTGGAAGATGCTCGTACCGATAGTTAAGATAATCGCTCAGAGGAATCGAGGTCTTCAAAATATCCTCCTCCAGGGCGAAAGAGGTATCCGCGAGAATGACATCCGTCTCGGCGCCACTCCCAAAGAAGACTCCCCAGAAAGATCGCAGAGTCGGAGTCACCTGCCACCCGTGCATCTGCTGGCGCATCGACCGGTTCTGCAATGCCAGCATCACGCAGATGACGCTGAGCACGCTAATGATGCCCGCTGTCCAAAGAGATCTGCGTTTGCCCGCGGTCTCCGAGAGATACTGCGGGGAAGCCTTTTCAGGATTTTGGCCCCCCCGAGATGCTGAGACCAATTCGGAGACATTCTCAGGCAGTTCACTTTCGCCACTAGCCGGAACCGGCACCGTCCTTCGCGAAAAGACGGGGCTATACCCGCCGCGCGGAATCTCCAACACCCATACTTCATCAGTGCCATCCGTCGCGAAGTAGCTCTCCAGCCTCTTCCGCAGCTCTGTTGCGTTCACCCGGACGATGTTGTCCTGGCTGGTGTCGTAATATGGGGGACGCCCGAAGACCGCGGTGCCAATCTCCTGCTCGTGAAGCTCCGTTTTCCCCAACTCGATCGACTGCTTCCCTATATAGAGAAGAAGCTCCCGAAGCCGGGAAGCTCTTCGAAGCTGCGGGCTTCGAGAGACGCGATCCAGCAGCGCCAATCGTTCATTGGCTTCAACCTGGGTTAGATCGATCTCAGGTTCCGTAAGACGCATAAATAGCCGACCCTAAAGAAGGCCCTGAGTCTATCAGAAAGTGCAAAGAGCTGGTTTTCCGCCACTTCTAACGGTTAAGAGTTTCTCTTACCGCTAAATAACTTGCGCAATTTTCGTTCGCGATGAAGGCGTCTCATGAGATTCACGTACCCTCGAATACGCCTACGATGACTCCCTGGTCGGAGAGGTCGCGCAAAGCCTCGGTATCCAGTCAGATGCCGACCTCTTTCACCATCGCGGCATGAACTATCGCAATGTCATCGATCCAGCCGTAGGCTTTGCTCGCGGCCGCCACGCCGACGGCTCCTGGTCCTCTCCTTTCGACCCCAACGGCAAGTACTCCTACATCACTGAAGCCACTCCGTTTCAATACACCTTCTTTGTCCACCAGGATATTCCCGGCCTGATTACATGGCTTGGTGGCCCAAACTCCTTTACCAGCAAACTGGACCTTCTCTTTCAGGGAGATCATTACGATCACGGCAACGAACCGAGCCATCAGATCGCTTATCTCCATGACTTTGCGGGCTCCGCCTGGAAGACCCAGGAACATGTCCACCACATAATGACCACCAATTACGCGGACCGACCCGACGGTCTGGCTGGCAATGACGACGCCGGACAGATATCCGCGTGGTATGTCATGAGCGCGCTCGGCTTCTATCAGGTGACCCCGGGTGTTCCGATCTATCAGATAGGTACCCCTCATTTCGATGATGCGACGATTGCGTTTGACGGAGGAAAGGCCTTTAATATCCACGCTCGAGGCGCGGAGGCAGGCGCGTTCTATATCCACTCGGCGACGTTGAATGGTAAACCCTTACGCCGCTCTTATCTAACGCACGCGGAGATCGTAACGGGCGGGGAACTTACCTTCGAAATGTCTCGTACACCCAATCCTGCGTGGCCATCCCCCTAAGTTCTGACCGGCCGCAGGCAGGTCTTTACAGTGGTCTCACCGTAAATTCACTTGCCGATCGTTATTTGCCACGGGCACCGTGTTGGGGACAAAAAATATCATCCGCCGGACACCAAATTGATCGTGGGCTGACTTCGAAGACTAGTTGATCAGCCCTGAAAATCACCAGGCCCATTAAGTAATTCGACTCAGGATCTTTGGTTCGACCCGCAAAGCCGAAAAGGAGGATCGATGAAAACTTTATTGGAGATGCCAAAGCAAACTACTAAGACGGGGGTCCCCCCAGCGAAGAGGTCTACCTGGTGTTCCGTTCTCTTTGCCGTTCTGTTGCTCACACTTGCTCTCGGGCAGGCGCCGAGTTCGTTCGGCCAGGGCATCACCGGCTCGATCGCGGGTACGGTCACCGACTCCAGTGGAGCAGGCGTTCCCGGAGCGACCGTCACAGTTCGCGAAGTGGAGACCAACGCTGCCCGTGTCGTCACGACCTCCGAAATCGGTAGCTACACAGTCACGCAGCTGGCGCCAGGGTCCTACAGCGTGAAGGTCGATAAGACAGGCTTCAAGACCTTTCAGCAAAATGACATCACGCTTCAAATCAACCAGCTGGTGCAGATCAATGCAGAGTTGGGACTCGGCTCGCAGCAGGAGACTGTCGTCGTCACCGGGGCTGCTCCGGTCATCCAGACTGAAGATTCCTCGATTGGCTTGGTCGTCGACACCCAGACCATCCTGAATACACCGCTGAATGGTCGCCTAAGCCTCATGGGTCTCATAGCTCTCGCTCCCGGGGTCCAAGGCGCAGGAGCGCAGGACCAGCTTGCCGTCAGGGGCGTCACTCCATCGATCGGCACCGGGACACGCAACTCCTATGGAGGTTTTGGATCCACCCTCGACGGTGTCACCAACCAGGAGGTGACCCTTCAGCGTGGCGAGGCGGAAGTCCCGTCGCTCGATGCGATTGCGCAGTTCAAGGTCATCTCCACAGGCGCACCGGCCGAGTTCAACCAGCCGGCCCAGATGGTCGTGGTAAGCAAGAGCGGGACCAATCAGCTGCATGGAGGCGTCCTCGAGTACAACCGCTCCAAGGGCACCTCAGCGAAAGCCTTCTTCGGCGGCGCGCTACCACGGCCACCGTACGAGCGCAACGAATACGGCGGCAACCTCTCCGGTCCGATCTTTATTCCCAAGCTTTACGACGGTCGCGACAAGTCTTTCTTCTTCTTCGCATATGAAGGATTTCGGCTGTCACAAGCCACCAATGTGAACAGTCAGCAGCCGACCGTCGCCGAACGGGGGGGCGATTTCTCCGCGTTCCTAGTCAATGGCGGTTGCGCACCCGGCAGCGGAGGTACCTGTATCTACGACCCCTCGACGGGACTGCCGTTTCCAGGAAACATAATTCAGCCGGGAAGGTTCAATTCTGTTGATACACAGCTATTGAATATTCTCTATCCGCTGCCCACCCAGGCTGGACTAGGGACCAACACCTTTCAGCTGGTCCCATACACCAGTGAGGCCACGCGCATCTCCGTACGCCTCGACCACCAGATCAATGAGCACAATCAGATTCGCGCAACGTATCTCCGGGCCTTCTACGGCCCAAACCCGGACGTTGGCACCTCCAGCCTCGCGGGCGGATTCTCTGGCGACGGAGAGCACAATAGCAACGTCATCCTTGGCTGGACCCACACCTTTTCCCCGACCCTCCTCATCGATACGTACGCATCGTATTTCCATCTCCCCATCTACCGCACGCCGCAGAACTCGAACATCAACTTCGCGTCAATCATTCCAGGACTGGGTCCACAGCTGATCGAAGGAGCGCCACAAATCACCATCACCAACATCACCTCTGTGTCAGAGGCCGGATCGAAGGACCTCGAGCAGGTGATCCAGGCCAATACGGCCGTAACCAAAGTGCTTCCGAAACATACCATCAAAGTGGGCTTCTCCTATCTCTGGGACAACCACTGGAATGACTCCGCTCAGAGTCCGCAACGTGGCTCCTATGCGTTCAATGGTCGATATACGACAAATCCGAAGCCCATTACCGGCCAACTCTCAGGTATTGCCTTTGCCGATTTTCTGCTGGGATACCCCAGCTCAACCGGCAACGCGACTCCAAGCAACTACATCACGAGAAACCTGTCGAGCCAGTGGGGCATGTACGTGCAAGACGACTGGAAACTAAAGCCAAATCTGACTCTCAATATTGGTCTTCGTTATGACCTGCAGTGGTTTGAAGACAATCCCTATGGAAACAACTCCCTCTACTTCCCCTCGTTGCAGAAGGTCGTTGTCTTCGGCAACTCCTACCCTGCTGACGCGATCCCCGCCTTCCTCAAGGTTCCGATCACTCTATCGTCCCAGATCGGCCTATCGAATAATGTTTGGAACTACCTTGGGCAGGACAAGAATAATGTCGCTCCCCGTTTTGGCTTTGCCTATCAGGCTTTCCCTAATACAGTGCTCCGCGGCGCCTTCGGCATCTATTACAACCTGATACCGGCCTCCTATGCAGGTGGCGCCTTCGGGACCCTTCCATTCGTAGGTTCCCAAACATATACACAGCCTGCTGGCTCAGTTCCTTCCATCACGATGAACGCTCCGTTCGCGGCCACTGGAGCGTTCGCGGCCAATCCTGCGGTGACCGCTCAGCACTCCACCGTCACACCCTATACGGAGCAATACAACCTCGCCGTCGAGCATCAATTCAACAAAGGTCTGGATATTCGCATCGGCTACGTAGGCCAGCACAACCTCAAACAGAACAATGCCAGCGGGAGTGGCACCGTCGCCCCAAACATCAACCTTCTTAACCCGCCGCAGGTTGGCGTCGCGGTCCAAAATACCAATTTGGTCCAGCCCTTCTCGACGATCAGCCTGATGCTGGATCCTCTCTTTCACACCCAGATGAACGCGCTTCAGGTCGGCGTGCATAAGCAGTACAGCCACGGCTTCATGATCAACGCCGAATACCAATGGACGAGGGTCACGGGGACCGAAAACCTGGAGAACCCCTCCGGTGCAAATCCCAATGACTCGAGCGGCAATATCGCCGGCATCACACCACAGGTCTTCGTTGTCAGCTACTCCTATGCACTTCCCATTGGCACAGGTCAGGCCCTCTTCGGTGGCGCCAGCAACTTCGTCAACAAGTTCATCGGAGGCTGGCAGATCTCGGGAATCACCTCGTTCCAGACCGGACAGCCTTTCTCCGTTACCTATACCGCCCCCGGCAGCCCCGTCGGCCTTGTAAGCGGCCGCGCCAACCGGGTACCCGGAGTCAACCTTTACCCAGCCAACAAGACCCGTGCGCAGTGGTTCAATCCAGCCGCGTTTACCGCTCCTCCCTGTTACAACGCGCTTGTGACTGGCCCGTGCGGCACAATCTACAGCGCCACTGGGCCGACCACCTACGCTACCTATGGGACCTCCGCATATAACATGCTCCGCGGACCTGCCTGGCAAAACTGGGACATGAGCTTGCAGAAAAACACCATATGGAAGGAGCGATACAGACTCCAGCTTCGCGCGGACTCCTTCAACATCTTCAACCATCCCAACTTCGCACCTCCAAACTCAGCAATCACCAATACGTCTAACGTCGGGACGATCACCTCTGTCAGCTCATCTCCGGCTGCCGAAGCCCGCACCGTCGCCTTTGCCGTGAAATTCAACTTCTAAACCACGTGCGCGGAGAGCAAATGAAGAGACCGTATGCGATTGGCTTAATGGTTCTGCTGATGTGTGTGGCGCGGAGTGATGCGTACGTTACTCCGCGCCACGTCACCCCGGCTTCATTGGACAATAACACTCGCGAGCTATTCCAGGAGTCGATGGATCTCGACGATCAGCTCTACGACGACAGCGTGAAGCTGGTTCATCGCCCCGGGTACCAATCCAGCGCATCGCGCATTGGCAGTTACATGGTCCGCGAATCAAGCTGGTACGCCTTGGGCCTTCTGCTTCGTGACGGGCCAGGCGACCGGCAGCGAGCAGCTGACATTCTGGATGCGGTACTGAAGCAGCAGTACGTGACGCCAGGGGTAAAGTGGTACGGCACATACCGAAGAACGCCAGAGGAGCCCGATCCAACCACTAACCCCGTAATGTGGCGAGGCTACGACCCAAACTGGCGTCACTTCATCGGCACGACGCTGGCTATGATTCTCATCGAATTCCCTGACCGCATCTCGCCAGATCTTTCCAATCGCATGTACGAAGCTATCGACCATGCGATTGAAGGAGAGATGAAAGAAGGGCGTCTCGTTCCCTCCTACAGCAACATCGCCCTAATGTACGGCTCCCTGTGGGACTTCGCCGCAGTGCACGATAAGAACCAAGACTGGCAGAAGCAGTCCGCTGCCTGGACCGAAGCCGTCTACTCCGGCTTCAAGAAATACGACGCCTTCTTCGAGTACAACTCGCCGACCTACTACGGCGTCGACCTCTACGGGCTCGCCCTGTGGCGCGACTACGGATCGACCAAGCGTATCCAGACCATCGGAAGCGAGATGGAATCCACCATGTGGAAAGACATCGCTTCCTTCTATAACCCTCTTCTCCGCAACATCTCCGGCCCCTACGATCGCTCCTACGGCATGGACATGGAGAGCTACGTCAGCGTGGTCGGCGTCTGGATGCGAACCGCACTCGACGCAAAAACGGCACCGCTGCCACCGATCTCGGCCACTACGGACCATGTGGCCGACGTGTGGTTCGCACCCCATCTCGCAATCCTCGGAACTCGCATTCCCCCCGACGCGCTCGCCAAAATGAAGACGTTCGAAGGCGACCACCTTCTCCATAAACAGATCACCGAGGAACGCCTAGCCACCGCCTGGATCGGTCGCGACGTGATCTTCGGCGGCGAATCCACCAACAAGACAAAAGATGCTGGCACAACAACGCAGTTTCATCCCGCCACCGTTCAATGGCGAACTCCGTCAGGCCAGATCGGTTGGATACAGCTCGTCCAGTCGCCCATGATCGACGCAAGCGCCGACAAACAAGGCCTGACGATCTCCGCGACCGGAACGATTCGCCTGCGCCTCCACGCAAAACAGATGGCACCGGATAAAATCACCGAAAAAGAGTGGTCATTGCCCGGACTTCAAGTCAGCGTCATTTCGGACGCAAAAGGCTTCACCACAGAACCAACAGAAGATGGAATCGACCTCATCTACTCCGATATGACATCAATGAAGTTAGGCATCAAGACAGTTCATTGATCACGAACAGCAATACTTAACCGAGAATCAAGGGAACAATTAACGTGAATGTCCTTTCAAAGCTCGTCGCCACAGGATCGCTGCTGCTCGCGGGAGCCACCACCCTTATAGCCCAGGACGATTTCTTCGGTAACTGGCCTGCAGGAACCTCGCCCCAGGAGGTCGGCAAGCGAGTCGCGGATCATTTCATTACCAGCCCGCATCAGTACGGCCCGACGATTCATTATTCGGAAGTAGCTACCTGGTACGGAGCGTTGACCTTTGCTCAACTGACACACGACGACGCTCTTCGGCAAAAACTCATCCAGAAATTTGAGCCTTTGATGCCCGGCGGAGCGGAAGCAAACCTTATCCCGCAGCGCCATCACGTCGACGACTCGATCTTTGGCATCGTGCCGCTGCAAATTGCAATCGACACCAAGGACCCCAGGTATCTTGCAGACGGAAAGGGATGGGCCGACCGTCAGTGGGAGAACCCCCAACCCGATGGCCTCTCCGCCGAGACGCGCTATTGGATCGACGACATGTATATGCTGACGATTCTGCAATTGGAAGCCTATCGCGCCACCGGAGATCGAAAGTACCTTGACCGGGACGCAAAAGAGATGGTCTCGTACCTGGACAAGCTGCAGCAGCCGAACGGCCTCTTCTACCACGCTCCTGACGTGCCGTTTTATTGGGGTCGCGGTGACGGATGGGTCGCCGCCGGCATGGCAGAGGTGTTGCGCGAACTCCCCCCGGACCACCCCCAGAGGGCTCGCATCCTCAAGGGATACGTTCTCATGATGAGCGCACTACTGAAGTATCAGGGGAAGGACGGCATGTGGCGGCAACTGATCGACCGCGAAGAGTCGTGGCCCGAAAGCTCAAGCTCAGCGATGTTCACATTCGCCATGATTACCGGAGTCAAAAACGGTTGGCTTGACCGGAACATCTACGGCCCCGCGGCCCGCAAAGGATGGATCGCCGTCGTCGGCTACATCGACCAGAACAACGACATTACCAGCGTCTGCGAAGGGACGGGCAAACAGAACAGTCTGGAGTACTATCTCGCACGCAAGCGTCGAACCGGCGATTTTCATGGCCAGGCTCCAGTCCTATGGGCTGCCTCGGCTCTCTTGCGTTAGAAGAGCTCATCGCCGCCCTGGTCGTCAGCTTAAGAACCTGTGGACGGAAACAGTTTGGGTCGTGTGCCGCAGGAAAACACCCTTCAACGGGCGCTTGGCAAAAGAGTAGTATTCCTCTCTTGCAATCCTCTCGCACTTTTGGAAAAGTGCCGCCTAAGTCTTTTATTATGAGTGGTGGCCAGAGACGGGATCGAACCGCCGACGCCGGCCTTTTCAGGGCCGCCTAGCAACCGAACTAAATGCCCTGGAATCAGCGGATATGATTGATGCAATTAGCGTTATCACCTCTTCGATTTAGGATGGTTTAGGACCATTTGGGATGGTTTCGACCGTACGATGGTCGTGTATTGGTCGTGTGACCCGAAGCTTTAGTTCTGACCCCTTAGACGCCATGGGGAATGAACCGCTCGCAGTTATGGTGGGCCAGTAAATAGGCCGACACACACAGCATTATTTGATGCCAACTTTACAGGCAACAGAGCCACATGGCTGATCTTAAAGCATGAGTTCTATATGGAAAGTATCAGTGCTGATGAGCGCATTGGCTATTGTGCGCTCATTGAGAAAGCTGCAGCGAATCAATTGGCAGCAATCACTTGTCCGCGAAGCCGGTTTACGTCCATGTGGACCGTATTCGTAAATCCTGGCCGACATTTCAGTACCTACCCTCATTCGGGATCAAATGAATTGCCGTGAGCTAGTAGGCTGTGCTTCGCAACGCTAACGGATATTGTCTATGCATATTCTTAGTTTAAGCCGTCGTGAAACCCGCATGACAGAGCGGCAAAGTTACGTTGAAGATCGCACCGCCAGTTTTGCTATTCTCGGCCCAGAGCTGGCCCCCATGGGCCTCAACGATGGAGCGTGACACGGCCAGTCCTATACCCATGCCTTTCTTCTTTGTCGTCATAAAGGCGTCAAAGATTTGTTCCGGATCATGGACTCCCGGCCCGTTATCGATCACTTGGACCAGCATCCGGTCTGAATCTGTAACAGAAGCTCGGACTGTTACCAGCGGGGCCACCTGTTGTCCTTCCAAGGCATCGATAGCATTCACGATTAAATTAATGAAGACTTGCTGGATCTGAATCTGATCGACAGGGACCGGAGGGAGAGGCTCGTCGAAGTGGCACTCGACGGGTACGGCGCGCTTTTTCGGGTCCTCCTGCACAATTCGGACAACTTCATTGAGTATGTCCGGAATTCTGACGTCTTTCTTGACGAGGGTCTCCTGCTTGAAGAGTGCTCGAATATGTTGCATTGTCTCGTCAGCTGCGCGGGCATCTCGTATCGTCCGTTCAATCGACGAATTCACCTCCGTCACATTCGACGGGGCTGCATTCAACCACCTCTTCGCTGCCTGTGCGTTTGCAAGGATCGACATGAGTGGCTGGTTCAGTTCGTGAGCAATCGAGGCTGCAAGTTCAGCGACGGTCGCCAACCGCGACGCCTTTGCGAGTTTGATACGCGTGTCGCGAAGGTGGTCTTCTGCTCGTTTCCGCTCGTCAATGTCAATCGAGAGGCCATACCACTGAATGATTTTGCCGTCGGGATCGCGCAAAGGTTCGCCCATCGAGTGATGCCATCGGTACTCTCCGTCTGCGCGCCGTAAACGCTGTATTGGTGTATATGACTCTCCAGAGCTGATTGCCCGGGCGAATGCCTTCACGGTCTCCTCTCGATCATCAGGATGAATGAAGGTCTCCCACCCGCGATTGATGATTTCTTCGAAGGATGCCCCAAAATATTCAATGAATCTCTGAGAGAGATGGGTTGTTTCCCCAGTCGGCGACGCTGACCAGAGCATTGAGGGAATGGTTTCGATAATGCCAAGGAGTTCATGCTCTCGCGATTGAAGAGCACTTTCAGTCTTCTTCAATACGTCGATATCGAAGAGGATCCCGTACCATTTAACGATCTTCCCTTCATCATCACGGAGAGCGAGATTACGGTTCAAGAACCAGTGGTAGACTCCGTCGGCGCGACGGCAACGTAGTTCCTGCTCAACAGGTTCTCCTGAGGCTAATCCCGCTCGCCAGTTTGCCACCACTCGATCGACGTCGTCGGGATGGATCACATGCGCCCAGCCCCATCCCATCGCTTCTTCTCTGGTCTGGCCGAAGTAGTCCAACCAACGCTGGCTGAAAAAATCCGCCGTTCCGTCAGGCAAAGCCGTCCCCACGTAGGCGGGCATGACGTCAATGAGGGTTCGAAGCTCTCTCTCGCTCTTCCGGAGTGTTTCCTCTGCTCGTTTCCGCTCATCGATATCAATCGTGAGGCCATACCACTGAATGATTGTGCCTCGGGGATCACGCAAAGGTTCGCCCATCGCGTGATGCCATCGGTACTCTCCATTTGCCCGTCGCAAGCGGTGTATTGCTCTATATGACTCTCCAGAGCTGATCGCCCGGGCGAATATTGCCACCGTTTCCTTTAAGTCATCAGGATGAATGAAGCTCTCCCACCCACGATTAAGCAACTCTTCTAATGGAACCCCACAATATTCAAGGCATCTTTGAGAGAGGTGGGTTGTTGCTCCAGTCGGCGAGACTGACCAGAGCATTGAGGGAATGGTTTCGATGATGCCAAGGAGTTCATGCTCTCGCATCTGAAGAGCGCTTTCAGTCTCCTTCAATGAATTGATGTCGAAAAGAATCCCGTACCATTTAACGATCTTCCCTTCATCATTGCGGAGAGGCAGATTGCGATCCAGGAACCAGCGATAGGTTCCATCCGCCCGCCGACATCGAAACTCCATCTCAACAGGTTCTCCTGAGTCCAATCCCGCCCGCCAGTTTGCCAACACTCGGTCGGCGTCGTCAGGATGGAGCGCACCAGCCCAGCCCCATCCCATCGCCTCTTCTATGGTTTGGCCGGAGTACTCCAACCAATTCTGGCTCAGAAAATCAGCTGTTCCATCGGGCAAGCAGGTCCCCACGTAGGCGGGCATTACATCAATGAGGGTCCGAAGCTCTCTCTCGTTGCACAGGATATTTTCTTCCGCCGTCTTGCGCTCGGTGATGTCGGTCACCGCTCCGATAAACTCGCGATTGCCAGATGCATCCTGTAAAGCGTGAGCTATCGCGTGGACGTGCTTGACTCGCCCGTCAGCCAGCAGCAAGCGATACTCATGTTCGAAGTCAGTGGCTGTCTGGGATGCGCGATCGATGATCTGTTGAAAGAAGGCCCGATCCTGAGGATGAAGACGCTCCACCAGCATGTCCAAGGTCGGCTTCGTGCCACAATCAAACTCGAAGATGCGATAGGTTTCGTCTGACCAGACAATCTCTCCCGTATGAGGTTTCCACCCGAAGCTGCCGGTGTGACTAAGTCTTTGGGCTTCGGCCAGGTAGGCTTCGCTCCTCTGTAACTCCTGAGTGCTCTTCAGGAGTTGTTTCTCGGCTCTCTTCTGGCCATCAATGTCGACACTCGATCCATGCCACTTGATAATTTTTCCACTATCGCCGCGCATCGCAAGTTTGTGATGCAGCATCCAGCGATATTCCCCGTCAGCCCGCCGCACTCGCGCCGTACCCTCAAAGCCCTCTCCCGTGGCGATCGACTCCCGCCACTTCTCTACAAAAGCTTCGACATCTTCCGGATGGATAAAGGAGGTCCATTGCCATCCCAACAGCTTCTCCTGCGGCTGGCCTAAGAAGTTGAGCCACCCCTGATTGAAGAAATCAAGGTAGCCATCCGATCGGCCGGTGTGGATCAGCGCGGGCGACAAGTCGACAATGCGGCGAAAAAATAGGCCCTGATCTTCCACCGCGATTGGGTCATCTTTCGCCATGGTGGACATGGTAAACCGTCCAGACAACGCTTCCTATTATTCTCGGGACCCTAAAATGTCGACGGCAGAAAGGCGGACCCCTCATCGAAAACTGATCTTCGCCTAACCGCTCATAGACAATTATTTACGCGAAATCGGTGAGATCGGTCTTGACAAACGCCGTAGGGTTCACCCACTTCCAGTGGGGAACTTTCCACTAGGACAAAAGTCGGCTTTCCGGACAGATGACCTCCATCCAATTGTTGACTTCACTACACAGCTCATAGAGATCATGCTTATATGGCCGGACTGTGAGCGTCAGAGTTCAATATGGACCATGCCCTAGTCGCGATCGTAACGACACACTGGCTTGCAGTGCAGCCAGTACTGGCTCATCCCATTTTTCGGTAAGCAGCTTGTGTGAAATGCCACCTTGTGCTCAAAGGTCGCCCAGGGAAATTCGCGCACCTTCAATGCATCGTGAAGAAATTCAACGAGGTCATACGTATTCCGGACAAGGCTCTCTTTTTCTGGCGAATCCGCTCCCGCCGTAAACTTATTTCGAATGTGATGAGTGCAACTGCCAGAAGGTGTAACAACGTACTCGAAAGATCCAAAAACGCGAGCGCAGCGGTCTTCTGTAGCACGCGCTTCTTCATAGCATCCGCTATTTGCCATCGGTTGACCGCAGCACGTCTGCTCCTTTGGATAAACCACATTCCACTCCAAGACGCTCAAGCAGCTCGAGAGTCGCAATCCCAATTTGGGGATAGAACACATCGATGTAGCACGGGATCATCAGGGCGACTTCCATAGCCGGTACACCTTCCAATAAACATTGATAGAGGCATACTGCTCAACCTCATATCAGCAAGCTTCCACTGTCCTCGAAATCGTAATAAGTAGCTCGATCGTCGGACATTTCATATTCCTTTAGGCCGGGTGAATGAAACACAGCCTCGCATTACCAGCTTTATGTAATTGGCGGCTCTCAAGCAGATGACTACCATCACGATAAGCTTGGCATGTGGACTCAGCTATCGTTCTTTGCGGGCGGAGGATCTCTTCTAATGACGTAAGTCGAATTCAAAGGAGTCGTTAAATTGCCGCTATATACCGCAATCACTGAAGGCGATACCATCTCGGCTGAAACTAAGGCGAAAATCGCACAAGAGATCACCCGACTTCACACTTCTGTGATGAAGGTGCCGAAGAACTTTGTGCGCGTGGTCCTCCTCTCGTATCCGAAGGGGTCTGAGGAAGCACCTACCGCCGCGCTCAATTGTGTTCTGCGAAGCGGGCATACACCGGAAGAGAAGGCAGACATGCTGCAACAGCTTTGGACGATGTTTTAGAGCCTGACCGCGGTTGCTACAGATCAGTTCGTTCTCTCGCTTCAGGAAATTCCATCGAGCAATGCGATGGAATGGGCCAGATAATGCAAGGGGTCGGACGCGAATAGAGGCTGCTCACACTGATGGTTCTAACTGAAGAGGAGAAACGATGAAGGTACTAACAATTGCAGGGATTCCCACATTGCTGGTTCTCTGGGTAGGTATGGCGGTGGGTCAGGATGCTACGCACAATGTGGACAAGGCCGCAACCAAGACTGGTCATGCCGTTAAGCATGCTGCTAAGAAAATCGGCAAAGGCACAAAGGCCGGCGTTAAAGACGCTGGCCATGGAACCAAGGTTACGGCCAAAGACGCCGGAAAAGGTATCAAGACCGGTACTGAGAAAACTGGAGAAGGCATTGAGGACGCGGTTACGAAGTAGCCGAACCACTGACTGCCGCCCGGCGAGAGCAGCTCTGCTCGCCGGGACTGTTTTGCGGGTTCAAGAGCGAGGTTCTCTGACCTCGAAGCTTATATGGACTCATCTTTTCGGAGCCACGGGCAAAGCGACGTTGAAAGTTGCGCCGCCATCCGGTCCAGACGATCCCAAGAATGCGGATCTCAACATGATCTATTTCGGATTCCATTATGTTTTGCCTTCCACTTCAGGCACACTGCTCCGCGTGCCTTACGCAAATTAGTGAGGAGGAACGTGCAGGTACACGAATTACATTCAGCTTCGCTGGCCGCAACTTTGCTCGTTGTTCTACACTGCGCCAATTATGTACTGGCACAGAGTGCACCTATATCGAGTGATCGTCCGTGGCATTCGCCTGCTGAACGCAGCATCGAAGCAGATCTTCGAGACATTCCTGATTCGAGATTCATCATCGATTCTGCCAAAACGTATTCGTTGCCGGAACTCATTGATATGGCAGAAGCACACAATCCCGCCACTCGCGATTCCTGGGAACGCGCCCGCGCTCAAGCCGCGGCTCTAGGCGTAGTGCGCAGTGAGTTGTTTCCTATCCTCGCAGCTGTAGCAGTTTCACAGACCACCCGGCAAGAGGTCTTATTTAGCGATCGCTTCTACGGCCAGGTTATCCAGACCTTCCAGGTGGAGTTGGACCTCAATTACACCCTCTTCGACTTCGGGGCCCGCGCGGGTCGAATCAGCGCTGCGAAGGCGCAGCTTCTGGCAACTAATTTCGTTTTCAACGATACTCATCGGCAAGTAATTTACCAGGTGCAGCAAGCCTACTACCGGTTATTGAGTTCGATGGGGCAGGAGGATGCCGCACACGCAAGTCTGTCAAATGCAGAAGCAGTGCAACGAGCAGCCGAACAACGTTTAGCGCATGGCCTTGCGACTCAGCCAGACGTACTCGAGGCGCGGAGTGCCACCGCCCAGGCCGAATATGATCTGCAAGCGATCCTAGGCGCTGAGGAGATTGCCCGGGGCGATCTCGCAACCGCGGTAGGGGCTTCCGCGACTACGGCGATCCAGGTTCAATCGCTGGATCAGATACCTAGTCGCGAGTCGATAGGCGATACGGTCGACCAAGCCATCAACCGGGCGCTCGAGCAACGTCCTGATCTGATGCAACAGGTGGCAGAGATCCGATCCGAAAATGCACGAGTCCAAGAAGCGCGTGCAGCATATTACCCTGCATTAACCCTGAATGTGACCCCGGCCATCCCATCCCTCAACGGCTTCCAGTCCCCAAATCCCTGGTCTCACACTGCTGATCTGGTCGGGGAACTGCGATTCGATCTTCAATGGACTGTCTTTGATGGAGGCGCGCGCAAAAACCGCGTGGCCCAAGCGCAGGCAGACGTTCACGCGGCAGAAGCGCGGGCGAACGTCAAGCGCAACCAGATTGCGGACCAGGTCTGGACGGCTTACTCGAATCTGAACACCGCTTTTCGGCAGCGCCAATCAGCAGTCGCACTGCTTCAGGCTTCTTCTCAGTCCTACAACGCCGCCCTGCAATCGTATGGCTATGGCGTTCGGAACTTGTTGGATGTCACCGCGGCTCAGCGTACTTTGGCACAAGCTCGGTCCGCCGATGTCCTGGCACGCACACAGGTGCTGACTGCATTCGCCGAGCTGGCGTTCAGGACAGGGGATTCAATTCGCGTCACCGGGAGACCCCGGCCATGAATGGAACGTCTCGATCGGTACAAGGAGTGTTCGTAACCGCCTTGCTATTAATGACGGGTTGCGGAAGAGCTCCTTCGTTCGACATCCTGGGTTCGTTCTTTCCCTCCTGGCTGGTCTGTCTCGTGGTGGCCATATTGCTTACGGCCGTTTCGCGAGCGTTGTTGAGCCGTTACGTTGAGATCGTTTGGCCGGTTCTCGTATACCCGAGTCTCACAGCCAGCTTTGCGTTCGCATTGTGGCTCGCTATGTTCCGATGAAAAAGGACCAATGAAGTATGGAGACAAATAAGAAGTCGCGATTGCGCCAACTCCTCGGCCGTGGGCTCAGCATCGTCTTCGTGGCAACTGCCGTGATCCTTGGGCTCGTCGTTTTCTACCATGCGAACCAATATCCAAGAACTGAGGACGCCGAGGTATTTGCCAATTTCATCGGGATGGCGCCGCAAGTTGAAGGCCCTCTCATCCGGCTGAATGTGCACGACAACGAATTCGTGAAGAAAGGTGAACTTTTGTATGAGATAGATGAACGTCCCTATCAATATGCTCTCGAAACCGCGATCTCTCAGCAGGCCACTCTGGAAGGGCAGATCGCGGACGAGCAACGGAAAATAGCCGCGTTGGTCAGCGGGGTCTCTGTTGCACAAGCGAATATCCATAGCTCGGAAGCCGCGGTAGCGAACGCTGAGCAGGGGGTCGCCAGGGCGCGCGCCGAGTGGACGTACGCGAACAACAATCTGCATCGTCTTGAGCCGCTGCTCACCCAACAGTTCGTAACCGTAGACGAGGTGGATAAGGCCAGAGCTTTTGAAACCTCACAAGAAGAAGCTTTAAAGCAGGCTGAGTCTCGGCTGGCGTTGACTAAGGCGGAGTTGAACTCAGCGACGGCCCAGCACGAACAAGCCGGACATGCTGTCACAACACTTGAGCCTCTGATCAACCAGCGTGGAGCAAGAGCAGCAGCAGGGAAGAGGGCGAGCTATGACCTGGCCAACTGCCGCGTCTACGCGCCATTTGACGCCCGCGTGACTAACCTCACAATTTCAGAGGGCGCTTATGCTCACGCCGGAGAGCAAATGTTTACGCTCATTGACGCCCGCACATGGTGGGCCATTGGCAATTTCCGGGAAGGCCAGCTCAAACGGATTGCGCCAGGAATGAAGGCCGATGTCTACGTGATGTCGAGGCCAAATCTGCGCTTTGCAGGAGTGGTGGATAGCGTCGGGTTTGGCGTGACCCCGGATCCTGATGTGATTGGCCATTTGCAACCTGGCCTACCAGATGTGCAGCGAACACTGAACTGGGTGCATTTGGCGTCGCGATTCCCGGTTCGGGTACGCGTCGAGAATCCGACGCCTGACCTGTTCCGAAGCGGCGAGTCAGCCGTGATCACAATTCGGGGCAATTGAGGATGGCAACCATCTCCCAAAGCATGCCTCAGCCATCTCGTCCGCTGTGGATAAAGGATTTCCTATTACAAGAACTTGCGCCGTATCCGGGGCGGGCTGCCCTCGTCGCGCGGATGACCATCGCGGCCACCCTTGTCATGATCGTCACCATGACGTTCAGAATTCCATACGGGGCCTACGGGGCACTCTACGCACTTACCATCTCACGAGAAAATCCCGATAGCACCGTAAGGGCCGTCAAGACCATCATTATTGCCTTTGCTGTATCAGCGCTGTACATCTTGCTGGGAGCGATGTTCTTTCTGCAAGATCCAGCTTTGCGATTAGTTTGGGTGATCGGAAGCTTGTTCGTGATGTTCTTTGCGCTTAGCACGATGACAAATTACTCTGCCGCCGCCCGTTTCGGTTATTTGCTCATCATTACAATTCCGGTCTGGGATCGACAGATTCCAACGAATCTCAAAGTGGAAGGTACCCTTTGGGCGTTTGCAACGATCTCTCTCGCAAGCGTGATCACAGTCCTGGTTGAGCTTGTGTACGCAGAACTAAGGCCGTCTGATGTTGTTCTGCAGCCGCTGGCAGATCGTTTGGATACTGTCGCAGACTTGCTTGATTCGTACGCTGCAGGCGCTTGCGGGGACAATAAGACAATCCGCGAACTCACCCGATTAGCCATGGTTGGAGCTTCCGGACCTCGACGGCTCTTACGACGTTCAGGTTACTCGCCACAATACCGTGAGCAGATCGGCGCTGTGATCGCGCATGTCGCGAGACTTGTGGATATTGCCGCCAGCATGACACTCTCCACCTTTGAGTTGACGGATAACGACAAAAACCGGATCAGCAACTTAGCATCAAACATTCGCGCGATTCGTTCCGAACTGCTGCCTGGCGCAGTTCCAGGTCACTTCGATCCTGTAACCGAGTCACCTGCCGCTCTTCCTCTTTTCGGAGAGATGGAAACGACGGTATCGCTAATGCGCGAAATCCTGGCGGGGCAACGTCCCCTGAGTGCCTACATTCCCCCAACGGGGAGCGCCGCGGAAGTAGGCTTTTTTCTTCCCGATGCGTTTTCCAATCCCGAACACATCAAGTTCAGCCTGAAGGGCTGTCTTGCAGCGAGCCTGTGTTACCTCTTCTACAATGCCAAAGCCTGGCCCGGCATCAACACCGCGATTACCACGTGTTTTCTCACTGCGCTCTCTACGATCGGTGGGTCACATCAAAAACAGATTTTGCGCATTGCGGGCGCCATTGTGGGAGGCATCGTGATGGGCATTGGAGCACAAGTATTCATCTTGACTGCTCTCGACTCTGTCGCTGGTTTCACGCTCCTTTTCATAGCCTTTACTATCATTGCTGCATGGTTTGCAACTTCGAGCTCACGTCTTTCGTACTTCGGAGTCCAGGTTGCAATTGCCTTTTATCTCATCAACTTGAGTGAGTTTCAAGTCCAGACTTCCCTTATACCGGCGAGGGACCGGGTGATTGGCATTCTGCTCGGTTTACTAATGATGTGGCTTGTGTTCGATCAATTGTGGGGTTCGCCAGCTCACGTTCAGATGAAGAAAACGTTCATCTCTAATCTCCGATTGTTAGCGCGGTTTGCAAGAGAACCAGTCTCAAAGGACTTGAGAGTTGCCCTGGAACGGAGCTATTCGCTTCGCGAAGAGATCAACAGCAATTTCGATAAGGTAAGGGGGCTCGCGGACGCTGTTCTTCTCGAATTTGGCCCTTGCCGCGAGCAGGATCTAATATCGCGTAAGCGCATTCTGGATTGGCAACCGAATGTGCGTATGATCTTCATCACTCGCCTTGTTTTGTGGAAGTACCGTGCTCGGCTACCCGGTTTCGAGTTACCGGAAGCAATCCAGCCGTCTCAGGAAGAGTTCGACGACCGCTTGGCCAAGGCCCTGGAAGGAATGGCCGATCGCACGGAAGGGAATGAATTGTCCCAAAAGCAAGATTTGTCAAAGGCCTATGCCGAGCTCGAACAAGCGGCATGGAAGGACTCGCCGAAGCCCCAAGACCAATTCTCGCCGCAGATAGAGTCATTTCTTCTTCTCGCGCGCAGAATTGCACTTCTGACCGACTCCTTGATGGAACAACAGATAAATTGATCACGATCTCGCGCAGAACGAGCATGCCTATGTGCTGAGATATTCGTGAGCCGAGTTCTTATTAGAACACCACCGACCAACAAGTAGAGGGCCTTGAAAAGGGCTGGCGTCGCCCATTCCGTGATACTCGCATTTTTCGCATTCCAAAAGTGTTAGAAGATCGCCTCCAATCAACAAGGCAGCGCGCGACCAATACGCGACCATACACCAAATGGACCATGTTATTGAAAAAATGGCATTTATCAGAAACATGTGAAAGCCTTCCCGACTGGAGGCCGATGTTTGTAGTCGTCGTAAATTATTGATTCTAAATGGTGGCCAGAGACGGGATCGAACCGCCGACGCCGGCCTTTTCAGGGCCGCGCTCTACCACTGAGCTATCTGGCCTTGGCATAACGCATGTTGTCGGGGATCGCCAAGAACCACCGCGCGCTACCATCGCATTTGTCGCTCCACCCTTGTCTAGAGGAGCCTGTCGCCGGCAGGGAACCAGCAACCCAAACGCATTTCAAGTATAGCAATCCCTGGGCTGTGCCGCCAAATCACGCCCACGCGCTATCCTTTCTCATCACGCTCACTTTTGAGGACGCCTCATGCTGTTACGCATTGGAAGCTTTACCCCCGCATTGCTCCTGCTCTGCTTCACCAATTTTGCCGTCGCTCAAACTCCCGTTCATCCTGTATCTCATTCCCCGGCCGCAACCACAAATGAGCAGCGCGCCATCCGCGCTTTCGACACCGCCAGGCAAAGCCCGCTTGAATTAAACGCGTTCCTCACTCGTATGCCCAAGGGTGGAGATCTCCATATGCATCTCTCAGGCGCCGTCTACGCGGAGACATTCATCAAAGACGCAGCCACCGATGGACTTTGCGTCAATCCGCAAACGCTCAGCTTTTTCAAACCTGCTGCCACCACCCGAAGCCTCCCGCCCCAGCCCGTCTGTGGAGAAGGCAACGTCCGCGCCGAAAGCGCCTTTAAGGACCAGAAGCTGTATGACGCTCTTGTCGACTCGTTCTCGATGCGCAGCTTTGTCCCCAGTGCCGGCATCAGCGGGCACGACCAGTTCTTCGCCACCTTCAGCCGCTTCGACGGGATCAGTCCGTCTCATCTCGGCGAATGGCTTCACGAGGTTGCAACCCGAGCCGCCACACAGAATGAACAGTATCTCGAAGTAATGCAGACACCGCTCTACGGCAACGTCGTCGAGCTCAGCACACACATTGAGTGGCCTTCCACGCCCATCGATCCCGCACAGAACCGCACGGGTGACGCAACCGGAACCACACGCCAGGACCTTAGCCATCTCCGCGACGTTCTGCTCGCCTCAGGCCTAAGTAAAGAGGTCGCCCTCGAGCGGCAGCAGTTCAACAACGCCCTCGACGCGCGCAACGAGATCGAAAACTGTGGT
>Ga0206964_10062_pt1 | contig 32432 bp, 25 predicted proteins | sample Alteio_BWOrgHeat_25_FD_152980 | JGI IMG/M metagenome (GOLD analysis project Ga0206964, IMG submission 152980) | Enriched cells from forest soil in Barre Woods Harvard Forest LTER site, Petersham, Massachusetts, United States -... | ecosystem: Environmental > Terrestrial > Soil > Temperate forest >...
CAAATATTTATAAAACCTGAAAGTAGTGAATTTAAAAAATTTATTGATTTGGCAGGTTTAGTCGCTAGAAGCCATGGCACATCAATCAGAATACTTTTTGATTATTTAAGGAATAACTTCGGGCATCTTCGATCTCAAGATGGTGCACACTCAATTTATATAATGACTATATTACGGATAGCAGATTTTTTGCAACTCCAGCCGTCAAGAGCACCAAAAGGTCAATTTATAGTAAAAAACTTAAGGAGCCCCCTAAGTAGAAGAGAGTGGGGGATTCATGCTGCAATTCAAGATATAATTTATAAACAACATGAAGATCCAGAAAGTGTCGAAGTAATCATCGATCCTTCAAAAGTCAACATAGAATTATTTTTACGCATACAGGATTTGTTAAGCTCATTGCAAAAAGAATTAGATTATTCTTGGGCTGTACTAGGTGAGGTTTTTGGAAGATATAACGAAAAAGTATTAGGGTTAACGATACGACGGGTTAGATCCAATATAGATAATAAATTAAAATTTGGAAAACAAGCCGGTTTTGTTACAGAAAAAGCAACTTTTACTGCAGCCGACGCGGAATTATTAAAGCTATTTATAAAACCTCTTTATGGCGATAAACCGGAAATTGCGGTAAGAGAACTAGTTCAAAACTCAGTAGATGCTGTAAGAGAAAGACTACTATTTGAGCCGTTGAATTTAGATTTGGTGAATCTCACATCGGTTACTGTCTCTGTTAATAAAATTGATGATGGAAGATGGATGCTTAGAGTTGAAGATAAGGGAATTGGGATGTCTTTGAACGTTATTATTAATTATTTTTTGAATGCGGGTGCCTCGTATCGCTTATCAATGGTGTGGAAAGAAGCATTTCTTGATGAAAAAGGCAAGGCCAAAGTTTTGCGATCTGGACGATTTGGCGTTGGCGCGTTAGCCGCGTTTATGCTTGCTGAAGACCCAACTCAAATCGAGATGAAGGTGATTACAAGGCATATTTCAAGTCAAATTGATGGCGCATTTGAATTTCGAACCAAATTGTCCGATGCACCTATCCAGATCAAATACGTTGAAAAAAAAGAGCCTGGGACAATCATTGAAATACTAACTGCAAACCCACCGGCATTTATGCGAGATGTTGCAAAGGACAACTCTAAGAGCACCTGGGATTGGTATTGTCTAGATTTTCCAATCGTTGAACGTTTCAGTTTAAATGGAAAAAGGCTATCTCAATCGGTTATCCTGCCATCCTCTTTAGACTCATCAAAGTATGATTATCATTGGATTTACCCGAAAGATTATGATTCGGTAGGTTGGTCATATTCAGAGTTTCCTCCGGTCGTTTGCAACGGAATTATAGTAATTGGAAATAAGATTTCTAAATATGCGCTTGAAGAAGGAGAATTTGTCAACAAAGAAATAAAAATTGATATGCCGTCAATTTCTATTTTCGACAAAGACGGCAAACTACCTATTACATTAGATAGATTACGAATTGAATATGATCAACTACAATTCCTCGGTGAATTAAGGGAGGACATTGAGAAGAATATATTAGCATACCTATTAGTTACGTCTCCTACAAAGCAAATCCTCAGTGAAAAGGATTACGAAGAACCAAACGTAACTCCCCATCCAGCGCTAAAAGAATACTTGCAAAAAACACCATGGTTATTCTTGGAAACAGGTGCAATTCTTCATTGTCCTGAATTATTTCATATTAATGGGGTCAAAAATGTTATTGAATTAACGGATATCTCGTTTATAACTTATGTATTAAATTGTCTGAAAAGTAATTGTAAATTCGTTGGATTCACAATAAATGCAAGTTCGACCTGGGAAAAGTTAAAAGAGAACAATACTAAAATAAGAGGTGGTACCAGGCTAAGATTAGCCTTTCCCAGTGTTAGCGAAAGGCAAATGCAGAAAATTACTAGATTATTGGATGATGATAATTCTCGTGAATCTTTTACGCCAATGACGGAAAAGGTCGTCGATAAGTATTTAAAAAGTAAATACGAATATGTAAATACTGAATCAACTTATGAGCTTTTGGATTTACTGAGAAGGGAATATTATAATAATTTAAGTGTAGGGTCAGAAGGTCTATTCAGAAATTCTTCAGAATTTTTTTTTGAAATTGAGCGGATGCTAGATAGGCGAGAGATAACGATCTTTGAATTAAAACAAGCGTTATATGAATTCCGAAACATATCGAATTTTAAAAATGAAGAGGAGATTCAATTTATATTTAATAGTATATTTAGTTTAAGGGGAAACAACTATAACTACCATTCTATAGAAGAGATGGTATATAGGGTTGAGAGAGAATTGGACAACCTTAGTGATAGGTTTGAAAGCGATAATTTATTCAGATTTCGTGATGAGGTGCGACATAAACTTCGATACCGTGATCCACGAAATTTTAGCTACAGAAACTTGCAATTATTAATAAGTGAGATAAGGAGAGTTTCTGACACCCCACCTGTTATTGACATAGAATCCTTTGGAGACAACGAAACAATTGTTGATTGGGGTAAAATTCAAACGTTTGATTTTGATAAAAAATCTAGAGATATACCAGTTACGGAAATTGTATTAGACGATGGCTTCAAATATTCCAAGACAAATAATTTTTTAGCAAAAATTTGGACGGAATATATCGGGGACAATGTGATTCCATTTGATGTGAGTAAGAAGCAAGAGCTTATTTTGAACATCCAAAAAAAGGTTGATATAAGTCGTCATTTAATACATTGGGATAATGTCTTAAAAGAGCAGAATAATAAAAAGAAAAGTAATTAATTTACTATTTATTACGCTGCTCCCCCTATTCAGGCGCGAGAATCCGGGAAAAGGCCTATTGCGCCGGGCTTCTCGTGCCCCGCTGATAGGTAGCAAACTATCCAATCAATTTACCAATATTCAACCCCATATTATTTTCATCAAACCTTGCTGTTCGTAGACTGTGTCTACGAATAAACTATGCCTGTAGTCTATGACTACACACAGCAATGCCCAAATTTAATCTGCCGCCACCATTCCCATATTCTCCGTATCTTTGCCCACATTCCAACCCGCGCATGCTCAAACAATCCCTCGCCAACTTAAAAATTACCGCCCTTAACCAAATGCAAAATGCTGCCCTGGCAGCCGCTAAAAAGGGGGATGTAATTTTACTTTCGCCAACCGGTTCGGGCAAAACGCTGGGTTTTTTGCTGCCTTTGCTGGAGATATTGGATGCTAAAATTGCTACCGTACAGGTGCTGATCCTGGTGCCCTCGCGCGAGCTGGCTTTGCAGATTGAGCAGGTGTTTAAAGCCATGGGCACCGGTTTTAAGGTAAACTGCTGCTATGGCGGCCACCCGGTAAAAATTGAGCGCAACAACCTGTCGCAGCCGCCTGCGGTGCTGATAGGTACGCCAGGCAGGCTGGCGCACCACCTGCGCCGCGAAAGTTTCGGCACCGAAACCGTCCATACGCTGATTTTGGATGAATTTGATAAGTCGCTGGAGTTTGGTTTCCAGGAGGATATGACGTATATCATCAGGCAACTGCCGGCATTAAAAAAGCGGATGCTGACCTCGGCCACCAAAATGCACGAGATCCCGTCCTTTACCGGCATCAGCCGCCCTACGGAAGTGGATTTTTTGGAAAACAAAACCAACGCGCCCGATCTGCAGCTAAAAGCGGTAATCTCGCCCGCTGCAGATAAACTGGATACGCTGTTTGGGCTGATCTGCAAAATAGGGGATAAGGCTACCCTGGTTTTCTGCAACCACCGCGAGGCCGTCGACCGCATCAGCGACCTGCTATTTGACCGCGGCCTGGTACATGATGTTTTCCACGGCGGCATGGAGCAGGAGGACCGTGAACGCGCCCTGTTAAAATTCCGCAACGGCAGTCACCGCCTGCTCATTACCACCGACCTGGCCTCGCGCGGGCTGGACATCCCCGAGATAGAATACGTGGTCCACTACCAGCTGCCCCATACCGAAGAAGCCTTCCTGCACCGCAATGGCCGCACAGCCCGCATGCATGCCAAAGGGACTTCGTACCTGATATTAACGGAAGACGAAAAGCTGGCCTATGTAAAACAAAACCCTGAAATAGAGGAACTGCCCGAAAAACCGGTAGTGCCCAAACCATCGCCATGGGCAACGCTGTACATTGCCGCCGGCAAAAAGGATAAGATCAACAAAGTGGATATTGTGGGCCTGCTGCTGCAAAAAGGCGGCCTGGCCAAAGAGGACCTGGGCCTGATAGAAGTTCTGGATCATTCATCCTACGCCGCCGTAAAACGCAACCGAATTGACCGCACGGTTGATTTGATCAGTAAGGAAAAGATAAAAGGGAAGAAAGTGAAGATGGAAGTTTCGAGGTAGAAAAAAAAACATATCATTGCGAGCGAGGAACGAGCGCGGCAACCTCGTCGCCAATGCATAACCGCCGACCTGTCCGCGACGAGGTTGTCGCGCTGCGCTCGCAATGACATGTTGGTTATTTATTTTCTTAAATTTGCAATATGAGCAACAACGATATCATGAAAAAGCTCCGGGTGGCGCTAAAATTTACCGATGACGACATCATCAAAGTGCTGGATCTTGCCAATTTCCGCATCACCAAAACCGAACTCGGCGCCATATTCCGCAAAGAAGATCATCCTAACTTTAAACCCTGCGGCGACCAGATCCTCCGTAACTTTTTAAACGGCCTCATCATCCATATGCGGGGACCGAAGGAATAGTTTGCAGTAGGCAGTTGGCAGTTTGCAGCGAAAAAGCCAACTGCCAACTCAAAACTGCCAACTAGCCCTAAAGCGGAAGTAGATCGCAGTCTAAAGTGGGCAGTTTGCAGCAAAAAAGCCAACTGCCAACTTATAACTGCCAACTAGCCCTAAAGCGGAAGTAGATCGCAGTCTAAAGTGGGCAGTTTGCAGCGAAAAAGCCAACTGCCAACTCAAAACTGCCAACTAGCCCTAAAGCGGAAGTAGATCGCAGTCTAAAGTGGGCAGTTTGCAGCAAAAAAGCCAACTGCCAACTTATAACTGCCAACTGAAAAATCATTCCTTCCTGATGATCTTATTACTCACCTCTATCTCATTCAGCATTCCGGCCGAACTTTTGGCGTAATTTTTAAATTGGTTGCGGTTTACCGATTCTTGCATTTTGGCAATGTCGGAATTGTTTTGGTTCAGCTGTTTGATCAGCGTGTTGATCTCCTTTAAATGCGAGTTGAAGATCCGGGCGCGATTATTAAAGCCATCAATCTTTTCGTTATTTGCCGCAGCTGCTGTTGTGTGCGCTGTATCAGCAGTCCGAAACTGGTATGGCGAAAGGTCACCCACGGTAGTGATAACCGGCGTTAGCGACGCTGTGGTATCCTTAGGGTTTAATTTTACCAGGTTCAGCGCGTCGGGATTTGGGTTATAGTCCACCAGGCCCTCGTACTCGCCCAATACGGCGGCCGAGAGGCGTCTTTGCGTGCGATAGGCGTCTTCTATCAGTTTTTCTTTTACCGTGTTTTGAAAGCCGTTAAAAAGCAGCTGGGTAAAATCATAAGCCTTGGTTTTTAAAATGGAGTTTTGCACCGAATAGTAATTGGCCAGCGTTTTATTTTTGGTGTACATGGTACCCAAACTGGTGCTGAACAGCGAGAAACCCGACGTTCCGGCCTGTATGCCTGCATCGGCCTCGTTGCCGTAGGTGTAAAATTGCTTGCCGGATATTTCCAGGTCATCCACCCGCTCGTACGACGATAAAAAGTACAGCCGGTAATGCTGGTACTGCTGGTCGGGGTTGTCGATCTGGTCGTAACAGTTTTGTAGGAACGCCTCGAAGGCTTTATCGGTGATGATCTGGTAGATATTGGCATTGGCGCTGGGTTTCCAGCGCAGCAGTGATAGTTTGGCTTTAAAGGCCAGTTCCTGGGCGTTATCCACTTTTAACGAATCGAACAGTTTGGCGATGTACGATACTGATACGCCGGCTTGTGCATGGTGGTTATTATCAACCAGCGCGTATACGCTGTCCTGTATGGTAAAATAGTTTTCGGTGTTGTTCCAAAAAGAAGGTTCCAGCGGGGGCAGCAGCAAGCGGTTGGTTTTTGTGTCGACAAAAATAAAGGTGCCCAATGGATACACATTCTGAAAATTGTTCTCGAGCAATGAAAGGCTGCTCATAGAGGACGAATCCATTTTCATTAAAAAATTTAACACCTTGTTGTGCTCCAGCTGCAGGCTGAGGCCCTCCATCGATTCAAAGTTGGAACTTTCCTTTTCGGGGATGATAATGGGGATATAATACACCATATCCTTTTGCTTATCCAGCATTGTAAAATTGCGGCTGATGATTACCGAAGTTTCGTTTTCGGCATCCTGGCCGTAAAAACCGATGGTGTCGCCTTTGATCACCGACACTTCTTTGATCTTTTCCTCGCCGGGAGCCAGCTTGATGAGCGATTTTAATTTATAGTCGCCCGATTTTTTGTTGATCCTGTAAAATACCGTCACCACATTTTTGGTGGTGTTTTTTACCCGGAACTTGATGCTGTCGGCACTTGCCACAAAGGGCAGCAGACAGACCGTTAGTGTTATTACTTTTAGGAGCCGGGATGATAAATTGGTTTGTTTTTGACTTTTGGACGGTGGTAATACGTACGTATAGGAAGACATAATTGCGATTTTATGTGGGTTGTTTAAAGATTTGAGAGCATCCGCAAACAACTTAAAATGATAATTATTTTAATAAGTAGCTATAATATAATAACTACAGGCAAAAAGTTTTAGTGTTTTATAACGAATTCGTGACAAAAGGAAATGAATTGTCACCCCGAGCCTGTCGAAGGGTGGGCGTAAAGGCCTTTGCCCGCGTGCTTCGACGGGCTCAGCATGACAACGCGCTTTTGACAGCTATTTCATCAACGCTGAATTCCCTTTAATTCTTCTCAATTAAATGGTACTTCCCGCTCTCTATCATCTTTTGCACATAGGGCGAAAATGATTCCCTGCCGCCAAAATCCTGCACCCAGTAGCCGTTACTTTCCGCTACACCGATTTCTTTAAATTGCGGGTTCATCAGGTTTTTACAATGGCCGGGACTATGGAACCAGCCCTGCATTACCTCGGCAATGGTTTCGGGGCCCTCGGCAATATTTTCGCCAACAGCATAGCTTTTATATCCTTTATAACCGTAACCGGCGTTTTGAATCCTGCCCTGCATAGTGCGGCCGTCCAGGCTAGTGTGGCTAAAATAGTTTTGGTTGGCCATATCCATGGCATGGCCTATGGCCGATATTTCCAGCAGATCGTTCCAGATAAGGGGCGGGGCAGGGGGCATATAGCTAACGCCGCAATTGCAGCCGCTTGCCCGCACGCGGTTGATCTCCGCCAAAAATTGCCGCCTGAATTGCGGTGAACTAGCTGTTTGCTGGCCGTATGTTTTTGCAAATGAAGATACGATGATGAGTATAAAAAATCCTTTGATCAATTGTTTCATAACTGTAAGACAATCAAACGGCTTGCAGGTTTAAAACATTGTTTAAAATGTAATAAAAATGATGCTGTAGCGACGCGATGCTTCGCGTCTTTGACCGTGATCTTGAGGTTTCAATGTCGCGCGTGAGTCTTGGCGCATGAGAGACGCGATGCATCGCGTCTCTACAAGATGAATTATTTTTGTTTCCTGCGTTTCCTCCTGTTCATAAAAAAAACAGCAAAGATCATCGCAATGATGACTAAAAATAAAATTATAATGAGGCTATTTTTACTGTAGAGTTGTTTTTCGAGATTTTCCTGGAGTTGGCTGTAAGCAGTTTTTTTTTGTTTTGCAGCATTTCCTGTTTCTTTTTCTGCAAAGCCATTTTTGCTATCAACGCATCATCGCTTTTCTGGATGCTGTCCGCCAGCAACTCGCGGCGTCTTAATACCTGGGCCTCTTTCGGGTAATTTTGCATCAGGCTGTACAAATAGCCGTAGTTTCGCAATATTTCCAGTTCAGTCCGGGGCGTGTGGGTGTTTTTTGAAAGCGTCAGCGCTTCATCCAGGTCGCCCATCGCCAGGGTATAATCCTTAATATCCGTTTTTATTGCCGACAAGGTCAGCAGCGATGCAATGATATTGGGCGTGTCATTTTTAGCCCGCGAGAGCGTGTTAGATTGTAAAATAAACCATTTTGCCTGGGCGAATTTTTTCTGTTCGTGGTACACCTTCGCCAGGTTATCAAAACACAGGCGTAAGCCAATGGTGTCGTTGTACTGTGCATAACTTTTTATGGCCTGCAGGGTATAAAATATAGCCTGGTTTTGGTAGTAGTACTGTTTATCGCGGTTTACAATGGTATCGTAATTCATATACTTTAAAGCGATATGCGTATTCAAAACTGCTTTAAGTGTGTCAATGGTAGCTGTTTGCAATTCCAGCTTTAAACTATCCAGGTTATTAGTTTTCAGCAGCGCGGCAATTTTTAGCTGCTCGTTACGCAAAATTAATTTTTGAAGTGCAGCCTGCCTTATTTGCTCTTCAATGGCAACGGCTTTTAGGCTGTCTAATTGAATTAAGGATGTTACCGGTGGATTATTGTCGATCACGATAGGTTCGTCATCTTCTTCACTCTTTTTAGCAGCGGCTGCGGCTGTTTTTGCAGCATTATTCATCGCACCCAGTATCGCAATTTTAGGATCGTAAACCGGTGAAGTTTCTGTTGATTTAGCATTGCCCGCAACTGGATTTTCGGCCGTACCGTTAACGCTGTCAGCAGTATGGATCGCCGCAATAGCTTTGGCGCTGTCGGCAATTTGACTTAAAGAGATAACTTTTACAGTATCGGCACTTTTTAAGGGGAGCACTTTAACACTATCGGCGGGGTGATTTACTGCGACTTTTTTTGAAGAATCTGCACTGCTGCCTGTATCTTTTGCACGCATATCACTACAATACGCAACGGCGAAAAGCTTGAAGGTGGAAAGAAAAAGTATCAGCGTAATAGCTTTTTTCATAAGGTATTCAGTGCAAGGGCTTTAAAGTTAGCTATATGTATTCAAATAGCGTGCCTATTATTGAGCAAATCTCTGATTTTTTTCGAAAAAATGGCTAAAAACCTGATTTTTAATACCTTTTTACGAATAAAACACCAATCGCAAAGTATTAACAAATGTTTATAAGCGATAATTTGCGCCCGGGTGGCGATAGGAAATGTACTGATAAACCGCCTGTTTGCCTTGTATAACAGAAATTACCGGATAACGTTTTGGTATTTATCTAAAAATGTGCCGATAAATTGTACTCGCTTAGCGAGGAGGGTAAAGAGGGCAATGCCGGCAGCAGCGCAGATGATCCCGGCAAATACATCCAGGATATAATGGTGGCTGGCATACACGGCAGTAAACCAAATGCCGAGGGTTACGATAGCAAAAAATATATTGATAAGCCCTAACCGGTTCTTTAAACCATAGTACAAAACAATAACCGGGTATGAGGAATGCAGCGAAGGCATAGCCGCAAAGACGTTTGACCCTTTGGAGTAGATCGATTTAAAAATACCCGCGTGGAAGTAATTGTCGAACTTTACCAGTCCGGCGGTGTTGCCATGGGTGGATGCTATAAAATTAAAACCATGATACTCCACGTACCATGGCGGCGCAGCCGGGAAAAGATAATATACCACGAAGCCCAGGAAGTTCACTAACACAAAGGTCAGCGAGAAATACAGGAACTGTTTCTTATTGGTAAAAAATAAATACGCGGCAAAGGCCAGTGGGACCGGTATCCAGCACAGGTAGAATATACCACCCATAATATCTAAAAACGTACTGCCGTTTACCCGCCAATATTCATTCGGCGTAAGCAGTTTACCGTTAAAATTTATGCCAAAAAAATGCTTTTCAAGATTATACAAATCGGCTATGTGAACCGGATTATAATTGTAGTTCGGGAAAGCCTTCATATAGTCGAAGATGATCCAGTAAACTATAAAAATAGAAAAGCCAAGCACAAATTTGCGGGTGATGGCCGACAGGTAAAACAACCCGTTAAAGATCCCGATCAGCACCAGTTGATCAACCTTATATCCCACTAAAAAAATAGAAAGTAAAAGATAAGCAGCGGAGATCAAAAAAACAGCGATAGCCTGCCGTATGGTGGTTTTCACCCCAATACTAAAAGCAGCAGCCATTTATTTTTTGATAAAATCAGATCCGAAAACTTTATCCCACATGGGCGAACTTACGCCATAGCCTTTGTCGGGATCCTGGTAGTGGTGCAGCATGTGGTGTTGCTTTATTTTCTTCCAGATATTGCCTTTAAAGTTAAAATGATGGATAGCGTAGTGCGATATATCATAAAATAAATACCCTAAAATAAACCCCGGAAAAAAGCCCCAAACATCATTGGCAGGTAATATGGCATTGAACAGAAAATAAAAAAGTAAAGCTAATGGGATACTAACCGAAGGTGGCAGTACTAACCTTTTTGCATCGCTGGGATAATCGTGATGTACTCCATGAAAAATAAAATGTACCCGTTGTGCCCATGGTTTATCCGGCGGGGCGTAATGGAATACAAAGCGGTGCATAATGTATTCGGTAAATGTCCAAACAAAAAGGCCAAGTGCAAATAACTCAATAAAGTTGATGATGCCGATAGCATTGTCAATGTCTTTATAAATGCAAAAACCGATAACCGGGATAAAAATATACAGCGGAACTGTCCAGTGAACCTTAGATAAAACCTCAAGGACGTCGCTTTTAAACATTCTCACAGATTCCTGTGAATTTGAAACATAGTTTTTTTTCATGGTCGATCAGGTTAAAAATGTTTTATAATTTCTATGCCTGTAAATGAATTTGTTAACAAACCCTGCTATAAATTTTATCAATAGGGGGTAAAAGTTCAATTTTAGTAAAGATTTGATAAACTACAAATGATTTTTATCATTTGTTACGAAGATATGATAATTCCGTTTGATGCGGTCAATTAAGATGAAATTACTTCAGGACTTAGCTTTTCTTGCCCCGGGTTAAATTATCCTTTTCTAACAGGGCTTTTTTTGCATCCATCAGCCGGTTAAAAGCCGTAATATTGGTTAAAACAGCCACACCAGCAATTGGAATGGTAAATATCGACATGGTTTCGAAAACATGGAATTTAATGCCGGGAATGTAAAGTTTATAGTCGCCCCCAATGTAAACCGAGGCCAACCCACATAAAATGGCGCATAAACCAATTGTTACTACGCGCTCCGGCCTTTGCATTAAGCCCCCTTTGCACTCAATCCCCAAGCCTTCGGCCCTGGCCCTTACATAACTTACCATCATCGATCCGATCAATGCGATAAACGCGAATATCGAGCTTAAAAAATAATGGTGGCCAACCAGGTAATAACAGATCCCCAAAAACATGATCAACTCGCTGTAACGGTCCAGTACGGAATCATATAGGGCGCCAAACGTCGATTTCATATTACCCAGCCGGGCAACCTGTCCGTCAAGCATATCAAACAGCCCCGCAAACAGGATCAGTGCGCCGGCCCAGCCCACGTACGACAGATCGCCGCGGTTGCCTTCTTCGGCCCCTAAAATAAATATGATGGCCACACCCACATTTAACACAAAGCCAATGGAGGTCACAATATTAGGTGTAAGGCCTAATTTTATAAACACCTTAACCACAGGATCGATCACCCGATAGATGCTGAGCTGTAAAAATGACCGTATAGATGTTGGTTGTTCCATTTATGTGCTGCAATTTAGAAATTAAATTGAACTAAAGTACGAATGCCCCATTTGGCAACGCCTGGATCGTTCAGATAAGTAAAGCGCCTTACCAGGTCAACACGTACAAATTTAAAAATGTTTTCAATACCAACACTCGCTTCCGTATACGGTGTTTTACCCAGCGCATTGGTGATGTGCTGCCCGGTCGACGATATCGGGAACTGGTATAAGTTGGGGTGAAGTGTTGGATTATTCTGATCACTTAAACCACCGTAAATGGCTTTAAGTGATGCTGTTTCGCGCCATTTTAGCTTTTTTAGCAAAGGGATCTTATTAAAGAAAAATCCGTTAAAGTGCTGGTCGATGCTGATGGTTTCGTAGTGATCGGCAACAAACTCCAAAAAGTTCATCAGGTTATACGAGTAGATCTGGTACGAATAGGTTTGGTTAGCATGGAAAATATCCAGTAGCGGATAGGGCACCTGGCCAAACAACTTACCGGCAGTTACCGTAACATCAGACCAACCGAACTGCGAAAGGTAAAACCTTTTGTCAATTTGTCCACTGATTTTTTGATACCCATAAGAAGATCCGAATACATTTTTTAGCCCAGCATCATAATTAAATGTAAAGACAGGGTTTTTGCTGGGCACCTGTATGCGATATATTTTACCCTGGTAAAATTGTTCGTTGGGAGCGTAGCGCAAGGTTGCCGTTAAGTCGGATGTAATTAAATTGTGTATGTTTTGCGGCAAACCATTAACGTCCTGATTTGTGAAGGAAAGCGTTCCAGCCGGCGACAGGTTTTGCCTGTTAAATTCAAAAGCGTACGAAAAGTGATTTTCATACTCATGCACATAATCAAACCGGTAACTCGATGCGTAAATATATTTATCGTTAGTGCCCCGCTTAAATGACAGCAGCAGGTTGTCCTCTTCAACAAATTGCAAATTCTCGCCGGGGATATAAGTATCGTACTGAGCGCTTGCCCTGATATAGTTTTGCGGGAATTTATAAATGGATTTGTTGTTTAATGAATAAGTGGCGCTTAAAAAGCCTTTCCACTTTTCATCTTTAAAGCCGTAAGCGCCATAAGTTTCAAAATAATAACGCTTGCTTAAGTTTGGTGTCGTACGTCCCCCGAGCCTCAATTTAAAACCTTCAACTGAATTGAAACTGTAAAACGCATTTGCGGGTCCAACTTCAAACCAATTAAAATCTTTATAGCCGGCCAGCAAAACGGTGGCAATATCCAGCGTTCGCTTAAAGGACGGCATGTTCCGGAGGCTGTCCGTGTTTTTATAAACCTTTGATTCGGCAGTCGTCAGGGTATCAAGCCTGTTTTTTGTCCAGAAATCATCGCTGCGGTTTTTTGCCGCTTCGGGTACCGCATCTTCCTGGTTTTTGTAGGCCGAATCAGGAAGGGCTTTGTTTACGACATAATCACCGTATTTGATCTCCCGGATCCCAAACAGGCCTCCTTTCTTGGTCTGCGTTAGGGCAAAATCGGCCGTGGTGGTGCTTTTGCTCAGATGGTAGCGTCCATCGGGATTTTGTTCAAAATCAAGATTAACCGACATCGAGTTAACAAAGTTGAGGTTAATGTTTTTATTAATAGTGAGTTCGCAGCGTTGAACAGCATAATTGCCATCTAGCGTAACGTATAGCTTACCTACAAACAATACGTCGGCCAGGTTGCGCGGCGTAAAACTCAGCTCTACTACCTTCTGGTTATTTACCGTTATGGTATCGGTTATAAAGAACTTATAAAATGTTGGAGCCGAATTGGCTATCGGGCTTAAAAAGTTGGTAGTCATCAGGAAGACAACATTCGAGTAGATGTCAACCTTATAATACATGTGCTTAAAGTAAACGGTAAGGCCTTCGTTGTCAACTGCCGCGCCAAAATTCACTTCCTTTTGGCCAAGTGTGATGGTCTTTTCCTTTTCGGGATTTTTGCGGTAGTAGTATTGAGAAAGTTTTTCATCCAAAAAAATCGGTGTTATTGACTTGCCGGGGATGCTTAAACTATCCTTATTGTCGAGTACAAACTTGTATTTGCGAAAAAACTTTTTATTCTCCAGCTTGTCGGTAACATTTGCTACCGAAAACTGCATCTTGTCGTACTCTTTATATTGCACGTAATCGTAGTTTTCGGGCCGGTTCTTCTCCTTGTTTTCAATAACCTTTCTTATTAACTCGACGGCAGGGTTATCTTTATTGCGGTATTTCGCCTTTTTGCCCGAACGGACGGTAACTTCCTCCAACTGATTCTCCGCAGAAACCAATCTTACGTTTATTATTTGTGTAATGCCGGGCTTAACAGCAACAACCACGTCTTTATAACCCAAAAACGATACTTTCAGCTTAGTTACTTGTTGGCTTGTGGTGAGCGAGTATTTACCGCTGTTGTCGGTATTTGCGCCTATGCTGGTACCCAAAAATGAGACACTGACAAATGAAATGGGCTTTTTATTGGAGGCGTCGGTCACTGTACCGCTAACTGTTGTGGTTTGCGCATGTAATATCGAGGCGGAAAGGAAAAAGAAGCTTAGTAACAACAGCTTCTTGTAAATATATTTAAAATCCATTTATTTCAGCAAAAATGCAAATACAAAACTTTAACAGACTACGTAATTACCAATAAGTAAAGTTTGCCCTGATATCTTTTTTATTTGAATAAACATGCGGGGTAACAATAAATACGCCAAGATTTGTATTGAGCAAAAAAATTTATCACAGCAAACTATCATTGCTGATCTGTTAAAAATTCCGGAAAACCTGTCTAAAACTGAATGTTTTCAATTGTTAAAACTGGTGCAAACCGACCATTTATTACAGCGCAAAGGTAAAAATTACCCTATAGACTATTGTGGTTAAAAAGTCAAATAACTTTTGCACGCCATGCATTAAAATCATGCAGCTGTGCGCTCCCTAGAACAATTTAAACCATACAACGGCCTGCAGCAGGATATTAGTATACAGGCCGGCCAACACATCATCCATCATAATTCCCCACCCGGAGGGTAGCTCCTCCATTTTGCGGACGTATAGAGGTTTTACGATATCAAAAAACCTGAATAAAATAAACGCACATAACAGATATGTTACACTAACGGGTAAAAAAAGCAGCCCAATAGCCATCCCTGCAACCTCGTCGATCACAACCTTTGATGGATCTTTACCCCAAATAGGTTCAACCATTGACGATGACCAAACCCCGGCAAAAGTTATTACAATAGTAATGCCTATGGAAGGCCAAACCGGCGGATACGCCCCGTGCCAGGCTAAATACCAACATAAGCCACAAACCGCCGCCGCAATGGTACCACCGCCTTTGATGTAGCCAATGCCCAGGGTAGAGGAGAAGAGTTTGTGGAAAACCATGTTGAGGGGTTGATTAAGTTGAATAAGTTGAATCGAAAATTTATATAACGAATTGGGTTGATTAAATTAATGATCTTAGTTAGCAAGTTTGCTCGCTTAAAACTCAATCAACTTAATCAACCCAATCTAACTCAATCAACCACTAAAGAACATCCACCAATTCCTGGTAATAATCTAATCCCAGGTGGGTGATCAGGTCTTCGCCCATTAAATGGCGCAGCGTGTTCTGTAATTTTATCAGTTGTTTAAAAATGTCATTTTCAGGATGCAAGCCTGCAGCAGTTTGCGGCGATTTCAGGTAGAAAGAAAGCCATTCCTGGATCCCGCTCATGCCGGCTCTTTTGGCCAGGTCGCTGAATAAAGCAAGATCCAAAGCGATCGGGGCAGCCAAAATTGAATCGCGGCAAAGGAAATTGATCTTGATCTGCATTTTGTAGCCCAACCAGCCAAAAATGTCAATATTGTCCCAGCTTTCTTTGTTGTCCCCATGCGGAGGGTAGTAGTCTATGCGGATCTTGTGGTACAGGTCGCCGTATAGTTCAGGATTTGCATCCGGCCTTAATATATCCTCCAAAACACCCAGTTTTGAAACTTCTTTTGTTTTAAAGTTATCCGGATCGTCAAGCACTAAACCATCACGGTTGCCCAGGATATTGGTTGAGAACCAGCCTCGTACGCCAAGTGAACGCGCGGCAAGCCCTGGTGCCAAAATGGTTTTCATCAGGGTTTGGCCGGTTTTAAAGTCTTTACCTGCAATCGGCGTGTCTGTCAATTTTGCTAGTTCGATCATGGCCGGAATATCAACCGTTAAGTTCGGCGCACCGTTGGCAAACGGAATACCTAATTTTAAAGCTGAATAAGCGTAGATCATACTTGGCGATATCCGCTTGTCATCATCAATTAAAGCCTGCTCAAATTTTTCAAGCGTTTGGTGTATTTCCGTTGCTTCATAATAGATCTCGGTCGACCCGCACCAAACAAGCACAATCCTGTCGCAGCCGTTATTTTCCTTAAAGGTTAAAATATCGTCCATCACCTGTTGAGCCAGCTCATACCGTGTGCCGGTTTTAACATTAGTTGCAATAAGGTTTTTAGCATAATTGCTATCGAAAGCTGCTTTCATCGGCACTACAACTTCCAGTTCCGATTTTACCTGGTTCAATAAACCCGGTTCCAACACTTTGGCCTTCATAGCCGCTTCATAAACATTATCCGAGTATACATCCCATCCGCCAAAAACAATATCATTCAGGCTGGCTAATGGTACAAAGTCCTTAACTTTCGGGAACCGGTTTTCGGTTCTTTTTCCCAAACGGATGTTTCCCATTTGAGTTAATGAGCCGATTGGCTGCGAAATGCCTTTTTTCACGGCTTCAACGCCGGCAATAAGTGTAGTTGCTACCGCGCCTAAACCCGGGATCAGGATCCCCAGTTTGCCGTTAGCAGGTTTAACGTTAGTTTTCATGTAGTTTTTGTTGTTTAAATGACTAAAGCCACTTATTTGTTTTATACCATTTAATTGATTCGGCAACGCCGGCTTTCAAATCATACTCCGGAGCGAACCCAAGATCAGCTTTAGCATGGCTGATATCGCAATACCAGTTTACGGCCATTAGCTCGTTTAATTTTTCAACGTTCAAAGTTGATGCTTTTTTGTTCAACGCACAATATTTTTCGGACAAGTGCGCTATGATTTTTACAAAGTTTACAGGCAAATGAACTTTAACGGCCTTTTTCTTTAATGCGATCTTGATATTCGCGGCCAGCTGGTAGCGGTCGTACCACTTGCCATCCGATAAAATGTACGTTTTTTGATTGCCGTTATAAAGTGCTTTTATAGTTGCCCTGGCCAGATCGGTGACATATAAAAAACTGAATTTTTGTTCGATATTGCCGATATAAGGCTCAATGCCTTTAGCCACCTGTTGGAAAAAAATAAATATATCCCTGTCCCTCGGCCCGTAGACCCCGGTTGGTTTTAAAATAGTATAATTTAAGGTGGTAAATGCTTTTAATTGCTCTTCGGCCAGCAGTTTGCTTTTGCCGTACGCCGTAACGGGATGGGGGGTAGTGCTTTCAGTGATTATTCCATCCAGGTCATTTAGCGGCCCAACTGCAGCCAGGCTGCCAATTAAAACAAACTTTTTTAATGAAACAGGGCTTTCTATTGAAGCCTGCGCCAGGTTTTTGGTGTATCCGGCGTTTATGGCATTATATTCTGCCTGCGACCGTGCCTTGGTAACGCCCGCCGCGTGAATAATGTAGGCGTACTTATTTTCGGCCAATTCCTTTTTCAGCGCCTCAACGTTGGTAAAATCAGGATAAGTATAACGAATGTCAAGACCTTTTAAATGATCGATGTTGCTGGTTTTTCTGATGGCGGCATACACCTCAAGGTTGTTATCCAGCGCTTCGCGAATGATATGGTAGCCTATAAATCCGCTGGCGCCTGTTATCAGTACCCTTTCTTTCATATGGCTTTTTCGTATAACCTATATGTTTTGTAAGGGTCTCCTTTAATGGCTTTTATCGCTTCGTTTATCATGGTATTATTCTCAAGGGTCCAACCGGCTTCGGCATGTTTAAAGCCCCGGCGTTTGTATTCCTTTATAATACTTCCATACAGGCAGGCTTCAATGCCCATTTTACGGTATCCTTCCACTATCCCGAGCGCGTAAATACGGATGCTTTGGATCTTGCTTTTATTCAACAGGAGTTTAAAGATACCCGTGGGCAGTAAGCGGCCGCGCTTTATCGTTTTAAAAATCTCGTTATAGTTTGGCAGCGCCAAGCCAAAACCCACAATTTTTCCTTCCTGTTCGGCAACCAGGGCAAACTTGGGGTCGAGTATAAGTTTTAGGTCTTTCGCCAGGTACTCAAATTCTTCGTCGGTTAACGGCACAAAACCACTGTTTTTATCCCAGGCCGAATTGTATACTTCGCGTAATTTGGCTGCTTCCTCCTTAAACTTGTTTAAGTTAACGGGGCGTATGATAATGTTGTTGCGTTTTAGCCGCTCCTGTAACGCATCCAGTAACCTCACTGATTTATCGTCATAGGCTTCGCCGTCCCAATGCCACGCTATCAGATCTACCTGTTTGGCAAAGCCGGCCTTCTCCACCAAAACCTCGTAATACGGCGCATTATACGTCATCATCAGCATTGGCGGGCTGTCAAAGCCTTTAATTAATAAGCCGCAGGCTTCGGTAGTCGAAAAGTTTACCGGGCCGATAAGCTTTTGATCAACACCCTGGCCCTTAAGCCACACGGCTGCCGTATTAAACAACAAGTCGGCCGTTTCCTGGTCGTTTATGCAATCAAAAAAGCCCCAAAAACCATCGTTAACCTTATTGAATTCATTGTGCGCATTATTAAGGATGGCAGCAATGCGGCCGATAACTTTGTCGTCCTCGTAAGCCAGAAAAGCCTGAAGTTTATTATGTTTATGAAAAGGATGTTTGGTTAAAAGGTCCCGTTGCGCAATAAATAATTCAGGCACATAATTCGGGTCATTTTTATAAAGGTCATGTGGGAAATCAATAAATGTGGCCAGGTCTTTCTTTGAATTTACCGCTACGATCTTTTTCATTTGGGTGCTATCGGTCTTAATTTAATAGAAACTAAACACAACACGCAGCTATTTTGCTGCGTGTTGTGTTTAAATATTGTACGAATTTTTGCTTATGCCTCAGGCACAGGCGGGTTTATATCTTTTCTTTGATAGAAGTAACCCCTACATCTTTAAATGCTTTGGCTATTTTTTCGATAGCTTCGTCAATTTGTTCGAAACTATGGGTTGCCATCAGAGAGAATCGTAAAAGTGATGAATCGGACGGTACCGCCGGCGAAACTACCGGGTTAACAAATATGCCGTCATCCTGCAATTGCTTTGTAACCAGGAAAGTTTTGTGGTTGTCGCGAACATAAATCGGCAGGATAGGGCTTTCGGTAGGTCCAAGGTCGAAACCCTCTTCTGTCAGTAGTTTCATTGCATAGTTGGTATTATCCCAAAGTTTTGCAATGCGTTCCGGTTCTGATTCTATGATATCCAATGCAGCAATTACGCTGGCAACGGATGCAGGGGTCATGCTTGCACTAAACATCAAAGCGCGCGCACGATGTTTCAGGTAATCAATAGTTGCCGCATCGGCAGCTATAAATCCGCCGAGTGAAGCTAATGACTTACTAAATGTACCCATTATAAGGTCAACATCGTTTGTAAGGTTAAAGTGCGACGCGGTACCTGCACCGTTGTGGCCAATTACACCAAGGCTATGTGCATCATCAACCATTATATTCGCGCCAAACTCATCGGCTATCTTAACGATCTCCGGAAGCTTAACAATATCACCTTCCATACTGAATATACCGTCAACCGCAATCAACTTAACAGCTTCTTCGGGCAGGATGCTCAACTTGCGCCGCAGATCATCCATATCGTTATGTGCATATTTGATCACTTTTGAAAAAGACAGGCGGCTGCCATCGATCAGCGAAGCATGATCGTATTCGTCTAATATCAAATAGTCGTTACGGCCGGTAATGCTTGATAAAACACCCAGGTTAACCTGGAAACCGGTGCTGAATAAAACAGAAGCTTCCTTGCCGACATATTTTGCCAGTCTGTGCTCTAATTCAATATGTATATCGAGTGTTCCGTTTAAAAATCTTGAGCCTGCACAGCCTGTGCCATATTTATCAATTGCTTTTTTTGAGGCTTCTTTGATTTTGGGATGGCTTGTAAGGCCTAAGTAAGAGTTGGAACCAAACATTAACACACGTTTGCCATCGATCATAACTTCAGTATCCTGTCCAGACTCAATGGGCCTGAAATAGGGATATAGCCCCATTTCCCGGATGATATTTGCATCCTGAAATTGGGCAATTTTCTCATTTAATCTTTTAACCATGTATTAACGCAGCTTAAATTTTTTGTAAAAATACCATGAATTAGGTTATAACTTATTATTTAATGTGTAATTTTTTTTTTGATCTAATTAAAAGCAAACCTGCTCCGATAAGGCAAATTAATTAATTTTTTTATTTATTTAGGTATAGATTTTTTCATTTTTTTCTAAAATGCCTTAAAACCAGCCATATTGGATGTTTTTGACAGGATTGCGTAAAATTTTTGTTGCCGGTTTTATTTGGGATATAAATATAGCAATTTAGCGGATGCATATAAATTTTTTTTAAAAAAACGGGTGACCTATATGCTGAAGGTGGTTAACTACCAGAGGAACGATATTAAATCAACATGAAAAAATCATTATATATTTTTACATTTTATTTAACAACATCGCTGCCAATTGCTCTTTTCGGCCAGGCTCCTGCTGATACCGTTGTAACTTTGAAGCAATGTGTAAGTTATGCGCTGCGCAATCAACCAGCAGTGAGACAAGCCAACATAGACGAAGCAATAAATGAAAAAAACATCAGGATAGGCCTTGCCGACTGGTTGCCGCAAATCAGTTCGACAGATGTGTACCAGCATTATTTCCAGGGGACATCGGCCGCTGCCGCATCTGATCCTGCGGCGCTAGCTTCGGGCGAAAATCTGTCTGAATATTCAGCCTTAGGTTTGCAGCTTAACCAGGTTATCTACAATAATGATGTGTTGCAGGCGGCAAAAGCTGCCAAATACTCGCGGGAGTATTATAAAGAAAATACGTATAGCAGCCAGGTAAACGTAGTTTCGGATGTGAGTAAGGCTTTTTTTGATGTCCTATTGTCGCAAAAGCAACTTGCCATTTTAAACGAAGACATTGTAAGGCTGCAACGGAGTTTAAAGGATGCCTATAACCGGTACCTTGCCGGTGTGGTTGATAAAACGGATTATAAACAGGCAACTATCTCGTTAAATAATTCATTGGCCAGCCGCAAGCAAACCGCCGAAGCCATTAACAGCAAATTAGCCTATTTAAAGCAGGTAATGGGGCTGCCGAAAGAGCACAATTTAATACTCTCATACGATTCCACCCATTATGAAACTGAAGCCAGCATCGATACTTTGCAGCAATTGGATGTAAACAAGCGTATTGAATACCGTTTGCTGCAAACTCAACGAAACCTGTTGGATGTAAATGTAAGTTATTACAAATGGGGCTTTTTGCCTTCTTTATCTTTACAGGGCAGCTATAATTTATTTTACCTGAGCAACAGGCTGTCCGACCTGTATAGCTCGCCAACCCCCAATTCATTTGCCGGCCTTACTTTAAATCTGCCGATCTTTACGGGAACGAAACGCCTGCAAAATTTAAGCAAAGCCCGTTTACAGGTGGATCGTACGAGCCTTGATATTGAAAATACATCAAACACTATAAACACCGAATACGTGCAGGCCCTGGCCGATTATAAAAGCAGCTTCACCAATTACCGTTTGATAAAAGAGAATGTTGGCCTGGCCACTGACGTGTACAAGGTAGTAAGCCTGCAATACCGCGAAGGAATTAAAACCTATCTTGACGTGATCGTGGCGCAAGCGGACCTGAGGACCGCAGAGCTAAATTATTATAATTCGCTGTTCCAGTTGCTATCCAATAAGATCGACCTGGAAAAAGCGCTTGGAATACTTAACATCCCATAATTGAATATGAAAGCAAAAAATATACTTTTTTTGGTACCGGCTGCCGTGCTCTTATCAGTTTCGTGCAATCAAAAAAATGCATTACCGCCGCCGCTGCCGCCAACCCCGGTAAATGTTGCCGAAGCCAAAGTAGCCGATGCGGTTTACTATGATCAGTTCCAGGGAACAGTAGTAGCTATAAATACGGTTGAATTACGCAGCGAGGTTTCGGGCTTTATTACGGGCATATTTTTTAAGGATGGTGACCTGGTGCCGAAAGGAAAAGAGTTGTATGAAGTGGACCGCCGTAAATATGAAGCCGCCTATCAGCAAGCCGAAGCCAACCTTCAGAGCGCAAACGCCAACCTGGTAAAGGCACAAAAAGATATCGACCGCTATAATATGCTGCTGCAAAATGATGCGGTTGCGCGACAAACCGTCGACCAGGCCCAGGCAGCGTTTGAAACTGCTAAGGCGCAGGTATCGGTAGCAAAGGCCGGTGTTCTGTCGGCAAAAACAGATCTGTCCTATTCATTAATAACTGCACCATTTAGCGGCCGCATTGGTATTTCTCAGGTTAAACTGGGAACGCAGGTATCACCAGGAACGACGTTGCTAAATACAATTTCGGCCGAGAACCCGATGGGCGTGGACGTGGTGATAGACGAGCAGGACATTGACAGGTTTTACAGGTTTCAAAAAAGCGGCACGGATTCAACCTTTAAACTTAATTTATCGGATGGGACAACCTACAGCCGCCCGGGTAAAATTTTGGCAATTGACAGGGGCGTAGCAAGTGGTACCGGTACAATTAAAGTGCGGATCCAGTTTCCGAATGACGGAAATGTGCTAAAGGACGGCATGAGCTGTGTGTTAAATGTACTGAACAGCCAGTCGGGCCAAAGGGTGCAGATCCCGTACAAAGCAATTACGGAGCAGATGGGCGAATTTTTTGTTTTTGTATCGCAGGATACGATCGCTAAACAGCGCAAAGTAAAATTAGGCCCCCGCATAGGGAGCAATGTTGTTGTAGTATCGGGTGTTGAAGCCGGTGATAAAGTGATAACCGAAGGCTTTCAGCGCTTGCGCGATGGTGGTAAAATAACACTGGGTAACCCGGCGCAACAGGGCCCGGCCAAGGCCGCCAAATAGTGAAGCGGCATTAATGCAGCAGTACTAAAAGAAGAACAGATTTTTTTTCTAAAAACAAACGAATGATCGCAGATACTTTTATACGCAGGCCGGTAACGGCAATTGTTATCTCCATTGTAATATTAGTGGTTGGTATTTTGGCTATCAGCAGTCTGCCTATAGGCCAGTACCCCGAAATCACCCCGCCGACCGTGCAAATTACCGCCAATTATAGCGGGGCCGATGCGGTAACGGTTGAGCAAACGGTGGCCACCCCAATAGAAGTGCAAGTTAACGGCACGCCGGGCATGACGTATTTGCAAAGCAACAGTACCAGTAACGGGCAAATGACTATGACCGCCAACTTTGAGGTGGGCACTGATATAAACATTGCCGCGCTCGACGTACAAACACGGGTGGGTATCGCTACACCGGCGATACCACAGGATGTGCAGCGTTTGGGCATCATTGTGCGAAAACGTAACCCGAGTATATTGATGCTGGTGGCCATGTTTGCCCCTAAAGGAACTCACGATGTTACCTTTATGGATAACTACACCAATGTTGTTGTAAAGGATGCACTTTCGCGGACAAAGGGAGTGGGCGATGTGATCTCGCGTGCGGATGATTTTAGTATGCGTATCTGGCTTAAGCCTGATAAACTTGCCGCTCTGGGTATGACAGCGGCTGATGTTACGAGTGCCCTAAGCGAGCAAAACGCGCAGGTTGCTGCAGGTGTTGTTGGCGTGCCGCCACAGGAAAAGGCGCAGCCGTTTGAATACACCGTTTTGGTGCAGGGAAGGCTGTCGAAACCCGAAGAGTTTGGCAATATAATTGTTAAAACAACGCCAGGAAACGGCGCTGTAGTGCATTTAAAAGATGTTGCCCGTGTTGAACTTGGTAAATTTAATTACTCGGGCAACTCATTTGTCGATGGCAAAAGGGCTTCCTATCTATTAATATACCAGGCGCCAAACAGCAACTCGCTGGAAACAGCTGATAATGTTTACGCCACCATGGACGAGTTGAAAAAGTCGTTCCCCGAAGATGTTGCCTATGTGGTTCCGTTTGAATCAATAACTGTTGTAAAAGTGTCGGTAAGCGAGGTGGTCAAAACACTCCTCATCGCCCTGGTACTTGTTATTATCGTGGTTTTCCTGTTTTTGCAAAGCTGGCGGACCACGCTGATCCCCGTATTGGCCATACCTGTGTCCATCATTGGTACATTTATATTTTTCATACCGCTTCATTTTACTATCAATACATTAACGTTATTCGGTTTTGTACTGGCGATAGGCATTGTGGTTGATGATGCTATTGTGGTGGTTGAGTCGGTGCAGCATTATATGGACGAGCAGGGGATGTCGCCCAAGGATGCGACCACCCATGCCATGAAAGATATATCAGCACCGGTTATAGCTATCGCGCTTATCCTGGCGGCTGTGTTTGTGCCGGTAGGTTTTGTACCGGGGATAGTAGGCCGCCTTTACCAGCAATTTGCCATTACCATTGCCATATCGGTATTGATCTCGGCTTTTGTAGCGCTTTCATTAACCCCGGCGCTTTGTACCCTTATCCTGCGCCCGCGTAAATTATCAAAAGACTCAAAAGGGCTTGATAAATTGTTTTTTAAATTCAATGAATGGTTTGGAAGGGTTACCGGCAGGTACCGCAACGGGGTTGATAAGAGCATCAAGAATTCAAAATTTATCATCATTATATTGATCTGCATTATAGCAGGTACCATAATTTTATTTAAAAAGAAGCCTTCGGGATTTATTCCACTTGAAGATGATGGCCGGATCTATGTTACTTACGATTTGCCCGAAGCTTCATCCACCCAACGAACAGTTGCTGTTTTGCATCAAATGATGGCGCAGATGGATAGTATCCCGGGTATTTTGCATTACGCCGCATTGGGTGGGTTGAACGCGGTTAGTTTCGCGAGTAAGTCAAACAGCGCCACCATATTTGTACAGCTAAAACCCTGGGACGACCGCACAAGCAAAGACGAGCAGATAGGCGCTATTATAGCCAATATCCAAAAAAGGCTTTCGCGGTTTAAGGAGGCGAATGTAGTGGCCATACAACCGCCGGCCATACCTGGTTTAGGCAGTACAGGTGGTTTCTCGTTTATTTTGGAGGAAAAACAGGCCGGTGGCGACATCAAAACCTTTGAAAAAGTATTAAAGAACTTTATTGGCGAAGTAAACAAGCGTCCCGAAATAGCAAAGGCATTTTCGTTTTTCACAGCAAGTACGCCGGCGTATCAATTAACCATCGATCGCGAAAAGGCTAAAAAACTCGGCGTATCCATCACCGATATAAATTATGCACTGCAAACCTACCTGGGAAGTACCTATATCAATGACCTGACATTATACGGGCGAACGTTTCACGTTTTGGCGCAGGCCGACACGAACTACCGGACGGCTATCCAAAATATTGGCCAGTATTTTGTTCGTAACCAGGCCGGAGGCATGGTGCCATTAAGTACGCTCACCTCGTACAAATTGATAGAGAATGCCCCGTTAATTTCTCACTATAATTTATTCCGGTCGGCAGAGGTAGATGGTAGTTCAAAACCTGGTTATAGCAGCGGCGATGCGCTAACGGCTTTGCGGGAAGTGGCCGATAAAACGCTTCCCCAGGGTTTCGGATACGAGTTTTCGGGCTTAAGCCGCGAGGAAATTTTATCGGGCTCAAAAACCGTTTACATATTTATGCTGTCTATCGGCTTTGTGTTCCTGTTCCTGGCCGCGTTATATGAAAGCTGGTCGGTTCCGTTTTCGGTATTGCTGGCAGTTCCGCTGGGTGCATTTGGAGCGATCCTGTTTTTAACCTTTCAGCCTGGCATAGCCAATAATATTTATGCGCAAATTGGTCTGATAACGCTGATAGGCCTGGCGGCAAAAAATGCTATCCTGATAGTGGAGTTTGCGAAAGAGCGTGTTGATAGGGGCATGGAGCTCGAAAAATCGGTACTCGAAGCGGTTAGGCTGCGTTTAAGGCCGATATTGATGACCTCACTGGCATTTATTTTTGGCGTGTTGCCATTGGTATTTGCTACCGGAGCAGGTGCACAGGCCAGGCAAACCATTGGCTGGACGGTTTTTGGCGGAATGCTGGCCGCAACCTCGCTGGCTATATTTATTGTGCCCGTATTGTTTTATATGATCACTAAGTTTTCATATGGCAAAGAAAAGCTGGCGGAACTGGCGAAAAATTACAAACCCGATCCTGACCACGATCCACAGGTATAATTCAAACGGAGTATATCTTTTTTTCCGTCTTCGGTGCACTGAAAACACTACTGCGATTACAATTAAAAAGTCCGTTCTCCTCAACGTGATTTAACCAAAACGGGTATTGAAATACAAAAAAGTAGCTCCACTACGGTGCTACTTTTTTGAGCATAATCTGCATTTTTTTTTTACTTTCAATGGCATTATACTTGTAATTGTCCTGTTTAATAGGCACTATTTTGATATGCCACGTAATTATAATCAAGGTAAAACCGGATTGGATGGTGTGCGCACTTAATAGTTACGGGCGGTTGCTCGCCTTACCCTAATCCATTTTAAATTAGCGTAGTAATAGCCAATATGGTACGTTACCTTACGATGTTAATTGGGTAATTCGATGATAGAACGCGCCGGAATTACCACTGTGGCAAAGTATTTGTTAAACACCGGTTAATACAATTTAATCATTGTTTAATAAAAATCACAACTTATGAAAAATCTATCAAAACTTATTGCCGTGGCCCTAACATCTGCTGCTTTATTATTTACTAGCAGCGTTAAAGCCCAAACGACCCCTGCGAACGCATGGCGATTAGGTATTGGCCTTGAAACCGGAGTCCCCACCGGGATTGAAAACGAGCACCACAAATTTGAACTTGGCGGTACTGCCAGGTTACAATACGGTATAAGCAGCCAATTTGCACTTACACTTACTTCTGGTTATTACAATTTTTTCCCAACAACCAATCCGGTAACTGGCACGGACTACAAAACCATCGATATCGTCCCGGTAAAGCTTGGTTTTAAGGAATTCTTTGCCAAAAACATTTATTTTGGTGGTGAGGCTGGCGCCGGCTTTGTTACCACAACCGGGTTAACCAAATTTGTTTGGTCGCCTGGACTTGGATACGCCGGTAAAAACCTGGATATCGGGGTTCGTTATGAAGGCTTCGATGGGCAGGGTCTCGACTTTGGTGTTATCGGTTTACGCATAGCCTACGGATTTTCATTGTAAGGTGAAAGGTCCGAAAGATAAAAAAGAAATAAGCCGTGGCGATAATCACCACGGCTTCTCTTTTTGTACGCCCGTCGATAAAAACTAATCTCTAATCTCCAATTAACTAATCTCTATCACGCCAACTTTCCTAAAGCAGCTTTTAATCTTTTCATCGCTTCAATCAGTTTGTCTTCAGCGGCGGCGTATGATATACGGATGGATTTGGTATCACCGAAAGAATCACCGCCAACGGTAGCTACATGTGCTTCTTCCAGCAGGTAGATGCTCAATTCATCAGCATCTTTAATTACTTTTCCATTAAAGCTTTTGCCGAAAAATGATGTAACATCCGGGAAGAAATAAAACGCACCTTCGGGCAGGTTTACTTTTACGCCATCGATATCTTTTAACAGGCCATAAACCAGGTCCCGGCGTTTTTTAAATTGTTCGCGCATTTGTAATACTGATTCTAAACCACCTTCCAAAGCAGCAACGCCGGCCTTTTGGGTGATAGAGCAGGTTCCAGAGGTGATCTGCCCCTGCATTTTATCACAAGCAGCAGCGATATCTTTGTTTGACGCAGTATAGCCGATGCGCCAGCCGGTCATGGCAAATGCTTTGGAAAAACCGTTGATGATGATCACGCGGTCCTTGATAGCATCAAATTGGGCAATCGACTCATGTTTGTCAACAAAATTGATGTGCTCGTAGATCTCGTCCGACAGGATATAAACCTGGGGGTGTTTTTCAAATACTTTGGCAAGGCCCTCTAGCTCACTTTTGCTGTAAACACTGCCGGTTGGGTTACAAGGCGATGAAAACATAAATAATTTGGTTTTTGGCGTGATGGCTGCTTCCAATTGTGCAGGGGTAATTTTGAAATCCTGCTCAACAGGCGCGTCGATAAACACGCTCACACCTTCGGCTAATTTTACCACTTCCGAATAGGATACCCAGTACGGGGTAGGGATGATCACTTCTTCGCCTGGATTAACTAAACACAATACTGCGTTCGCAATCGCTTGCTTAGCACCGGTTGATACCACGATTTGGCTGAAATCATAATCCAGGCCGTTTTCGTTTTTCAGCTTGGCGGTAATGGCTTTTCTAAGTTCGGGATAACCTGATACAGGAGTATAATAAGTGAAATTCTTATCCATAGCCTGCTTGGCGGCTTCCTTAATATGTTCCGGTGTGTGGAAATCCGGTTCGCCAAAGCTAAGGCTTATTACATCTACTCCTTTTGCGGCAAGTTCGCGGCCCAGTTTGGCCATTTTTATCGTTGCCGACTCCGACAGGTTGTTGATCCTGTTACTTAATGCAGTCATTATTAATTGGTTTTTATTTGCGGCGCAAATATAGAAAACTATGGGCTGAGCTGATGGTGTTAATGGTAAATTTTCAATTTTTTATCGATTTGTTAACAGGGGTGTAAAGGGAATTGATAAACGCTTAAAATAAATGGTTTTTAACGCTGAAAATTAAGAGTTTGAAAAAATTTAAGGTGATTTTTTACGTGGCAACGGATTTTGCAAACGTAGGGGCAACCCTTGTGGTTGCCCTTTCCACCGACCAGGAACTGTGCACCCATAGATGTATATGGTTGTTCGGGTACGCGGTATAGGGTACCCCTATGTATGAATGTTTTTTCACCCATAAAAATTACGTATTTCTACGCACGAAAATCCCGTTAAACTACTGGTTAATAATGAAGCTAAACCATCTAATTTTATCCTGTAAATAAGCAGCAATATTTTCATCAACCTTAAACAAATAAATATTCACTTAAATAAAAAACATCATGCCAAATCACCAGGAAATCGTCAAGAAAATTCTTGACAGCAAAGCAGTTGACTTTGCAGCCATCGGTAAAGTAGTTACCGAACTCGGCCCATCGCTTTCATTAGCTGATGAACCATGGGAAGGCTTTTGCGGCACCATGCGTTACTTCGTTCGTTTTTATGTTTTGAATCCGTTTCCCGGACCAACCGGACCGATCGAGTTTAACGCGGAGCAGTGAGCAACTTGACTAAACCACACAGATCAGTTAATGCCTCCCGGCAGCAGGGTTGGGAAAGGGACGACCTGGTAAGGCGTTGTTGCCTTGCTTTGGACATTGCGAAAGAGACAATAACCCTGCTTGCCCCGGAAGGCTTTAATGATGCTGACCTGCTCAATAATCGTATTTTGCCAGAGAAGATCGTCGGTGAGACGGGTTTACTATTGCTGGTAACCTCGATGGTTGGTTCGCATAAGGACATCGCCGAACGCGTTCACACCCTGGCTGGCATGCTGATGCCTTATGCCCGTAAGGAAAAAACATTCCTCGAGATCTGCCTTCAACCCGCACTAGCCCTTGAATATGCCATGGCGCATATCTTTTTGACAAATATTGGCTACCCCAATGATAAATTTGATGCCATGCTATTAAAAAGCATGAATGCACTTTCACGATTCGGGCGCGAGCGCCCGCCTCACCGGATGATGGAGCAAGCATGGATCAAAAGGGTTTGGAACCAAAACAATAAGGACATACATTTCCCGATGGGCAAAGCCATAGCCGACTCGTCGTTAAATAAACCTGTAGACCTGCTGCATGGCACAACTGAAGATATGTATGCGTTTACCCATGCCTTAATGTATGCCACCAACTTTAGTCGGTCGCCGCGAAAAATGCCGCGCAATAGGGTGGAGATATTGAGCGAAGCTGAAGCTATGCTTGCCCGCTGTCTTGACGACCAGGATTATGATCTTGGGGGTGAAGTATTGTTAACCTGGCCGCTTACCGGAAAATCATGGAGCCCGGCCGCCGCGTTTGCGTTCCGGGTACTGGCCCGGGCCGAGGACGAAGCCGGCATGTTGCCTGCGCCCGGTACCAATCCCGAACAGCTACAAAAATTGGAGGGTGAAAAACGGCAAAAATATTTATATGCTTCCGCCTATCATACGGCTTATGTAATGGGGCTATTATGCGCAGTAAGTTTACAGCCCGGTAATGCGCCGCCAAAACACATTCGTACAAAAAAACCGGTACAGGGGAGCGCACGAAAGATCCTTCGTTTTTTAGACCGCGACCCGCAAAAAAAGCAATGGCGTGATGAATTTGATAAGCTTCCCGAAAAAGAGCAGGATACACTTGCAGGATTATTGCTAAGTATTGCCGTGATCAGGAATGTGCGTCAAAAACGATATGGTGTGGTGTACGAAATTCTCGGTACCGCCTATCAAATGGACATGGCCGATACCGCATTGGCCAGCCAGGCAGCAGAGTTGCTGGAACGTTTGAGTTTACTTTCATAGGAGCGATCGATACTCCAGGGGCAAAAACCTTAGTTAATTTACCCGTGTCCACACAGTGGTTTTGCCAAGCAACGGGATGCCGATATATCCGCGTAGCGCAAGGCTGTTTCCTTTAATGGTTACCGTAATGCTATAAATTTTACCTGATGTGGAGTCGTAGATCTTGCCGTTCTGCCATTTTCCATCCTTATATTCCATTCCCGTAATGATCACCAATCCAAGTATGGGCTTCGATCTTAGCTTTGGATCGGGGTTCAGGGCATCACGCTTGGGTTTACCATTTTCATCCAAAGCGGTATTTCCCCAAATTAGTTTGCCCGACCAGGTGCGCCCGGTTTTGTATATTTCAACTTTGCCGTCCTTTTTTTCAGTAAGCCAAATGCCTTTTATCTTGTCTTCCGGGTTAATTTGCGCGTTGGCACTACAGCACGCAAGTAGCAGAGTGATGACTGTTAGTAATATCTTCTGTCCGTTAACCATTAGTATCTGCGTCTTAAGGAATTAACAGCGACTAATTTAAAGATTATAAAAAATGATTCTCAGTCTTTGTGCCAATAAATTGTCTGGACGCGGTTTTTATAGTGATTAATAATAATCAACATACTTAATAACTTTCCGGTACTATCAGGAACTATTTCTATTTTTGACCGAAATTTCAAAGTCTTGAAAGAACAAAAGCGGATCATTCTTTTTGCCCTGATCACCGGCATCATCCTGATGCTGGCAAAATTCGGCGCCTACTTTTTAACAGGGTCAAATTTCGTTTTGACCGACGCTGCAGAAAGTATCGTGAATGTGCTGGCAAGTTCGTTCGCATTTTTTAGCATCTACCTGGCCGCCATGCCGCGGGATGAAAATCACCCTTACGGGCATGGCAAAGTGGAGTATTTTTCCGTTTTTATCGAAGGTTCGCTTATTGGCATTGCGGCAATAACCATCATTATTAAATCTGTTTATGGCCTGATATATCCAAATGCCATCCACGACCTCGTGACCGGCGCATTAATTATAGGCGCTACGGGGATAGTAAATGGCGCGCTTGGATTCTATATGATCCGTAAGGGTAAAGCTTTACCATCCGTTACCATTGATGCCGACGGCCGCCACCTTTTAACTGATATGGTAACAAGCATTGGCCTGGTTGCCGGTTTGTTGCTCATCTATTTTACGAAAATACTTTGGCTGGATAGCGCGTTATCCATTGCGGTTGGTTTATATATTTTATACAACGGTTATAAACTAGTGCGTAAATCGGTAGCGGTATTGATGGATGAAGCAGATTTTACGGTTGTAAACGAGGTAATAAATGTGCTGAACGAAAAAAGGAGAGATAGTTGGATAGACATCCACAATTTCAGGGCACAAAAGTATGGTAATGAGCTGCATATCGACTGCCATTTAACTTTGCCCAACTATTTCGACCTGATAAAAGTGCACGAAGAGGTTAAAAGGGTTGACGAACTGATTAACCGCGAAGTAACGCAAACGGAATTGTTCATTCACGCCGACCCCTGCATCCCCGAGTGTTGCCACTATTGCAGTATGCCTGATTGCCCCATCCGATCCGAACCAAAAACTGAAGATATTGCCTGGACATTGGATAAGATCATCCGCAACAAAAAACATTTTGAATAATGTACCCATTTAATGTACGCGTTTACGGCCTGCTGGTTAATGATGACAACGAAGTATTGATCAGCGATGAACAGGAATATGGCATCCGTTTTACCAAATTCCCGGGTGGGGGGCTTGAATTTGGCGAGGGCCTGATCGACGGCCTGAAGCGCGAATTCGTAGAGGAATGTAATGCCGAAATTGAAGTGCTGGGTCATTTTTATACCACGGACTTTTTTGTAAAGTCGGCATTTAACAACTCTCAGGTGATCAGTGTTTACTATAGGATTAAAAATACTGAACCGCTCAACCTGAACTTTAAAACCATCGTGTTTGATTTTGATGGCGAAGGGGATATTTTGCAATCCTTCCGTTGGGTAAAACTATCAAATCTAAAGAATGAACATTTTCTTTTTGCGACTGACCAACATGTAGCAAAACTTTTAGTAGAGCATATATGAATTTGACTGACAGGGATTTAAAGGTAATT
>Ga0206964_10063_pt1 | contig 32347 bp, 26 predicted proteins | sample Alteio_BWOrgHeat_25_FD_152980 | JGI IMG/M metagenome (GOLD analysis project Ga0206964, IMG submission 152980) | Enriched cells from forest soil in Barre Woods Harvard Forest LTER site, Petersham, Massachusetts, United States -... | ecosystem: Environmental > Terrestrial > Soil > Temperate forest >...
CCCAGGCCGGCGGCAAGGGAAATGGCAACTATTCGCTCGAGTGGAACGAGGCCGAAGAGCGCGGCGTAATTCGCGCGGCGACGCTTGAGGAGTGGAAGAACAATCCAGGTTTCGCGAATGCCGATGACGAGGAGCATCCGGTCTCTCACAAAGAGACGACGCTCTTTCCCAATTGGGAGTACAAGGACAATGCCTGGGGTATGTCCATTGATCTGAATAGCTGCGTGGGTTGTAACGCCTGCGTGGTGAGCTGCTACGCCGAGAACAATATTGCGGTCGTCGGCAAGCAGCAGGTGCGCATCGGACGCAATATGCAGTGGCTGCGCATCGATACTTACTTTGAGGGTGATCTGGCTGCGCCGCGCGCGCATTTCCAGCCTATGGCCTGCCAGCACTGTGAGAATGCTCCCTGTGAGCAGGTATGCCCCGTTGGCGCGACGGTGCATACGCCTGAAGGCCTGAACTCGATGGTTTATAACCGCTGCGTAGGTACGCGGTACTGCTCCAATAACTGCCCATACAAGGTGCGGCGATTCAACTTCCTTCTCTTCTCCGATTACGAGACTGAGAGCCTCAAGCTGATGCGCAATCCGGATGTGTCGGTGAGGTCGCGCGGTGTGATGGAGAAGTGCAGCTACTGCGTGCAGAGAATCTCGGAAGCCAAGATTGATGCCGATAAGGAGAACCGGTTCATTCGAGACGGTGAAATTGTTACGGCTTGTCAGCAGGCTTGCCCGGCGAATGCAATCGTCTTTGGCAACATCAACGACAGGTCAAGCAGGGTCGCGAAGCTGCGCAGCGATGAGCGAAGTTACTCTGTGCTGGCCGATCTGAATACCCGTCCGCGGACGCAGTATATTGCCGCGGTCCTGAATCCGAACCCCGAACTTGCCGAGGCACCTACGGAACACGCCCCGGCAAAGGGTTGAGAGGCTCGAAGAAGCGATGGCAACCAGGGACATAAGAACGCAAGATCCGATGATCGACCCCGCAACCGGGGAGTTCCGGGTACTCGGGCCGGGGCAGACGTTCAGGTCGGTGACGGCAAAGATTTCGGATATCGTGCTGACACCGCATACCCCGCTAGGCTGGTTCGGAGGCTTCGCGGTAGCCGGGTCGGTCGCAATTCTGCTGCTGGTCGCGGTAACCTGGCTGTTTCTGAAGGGCGTAGGGATCTGGGCGATTACGCAGCCTGTAGCTTGGGGCTTTGCGATCATCAACTTTGTCTGGTGGATCGGTATCGGTCACGCCGGTACGCTCATCTCGGCAATTCTTCTACTGTTCAAACAGGGTTGGCGTAACTCGATCAATCGCTTCGCTGAGGCGATGACGATCTTCGCGGTCGTCTGCGCCGGAATGTTTCCGCTGATTCATGTGGGCCGTCCTTGGCTTGGATACTGGCTCTTCCCGCTGCCGTTCACGATGAATGTCTGGCCGCAGTTCCGGTCGCCACTGTTGTGGGACGTCTTCGCGGTGTCGACTTACGCAACGATCTCGGTTGTCTTCTGGTACATGGGTATGATTCCCGACTTTGGCACACTGCGGGATCGGTCCAAATCGAAGATCGGGCAGTATTTCTATGGGATGATTTCGTTGGGCTGGCGCGGTTCGGTGCGGCACTGGATGCGGTATGAGACTGCTTCACTGCTGCTGGCTGGTCTGGCAACGCCGCTAGTGCTCTCGGTTCATACGGTTATCAGCTTCGACTTTGCGGTGGCGGTCATTCCCGGTTGGCATACGACGATTTTCCCGCCCTACTTTGTGGCTGGCGCTATCTATTCCGGATTTGCGATGGTGCTGACGCTAGCGATTCCGCTGCGTAAGTTCTATCACCTTGAAGCGCTCGTTACCGAGCGGCATATCGACAACATGGGCAAGGTGATGCTGGCGACCGGATTTATCGTCGCGTATGGGTACGGCATGGAAGTTTTCATGGCCTGGTACTCGGCTTCACACTGGGAATTCTTCATGATGTGGAATCGCATGTTCGGGCCCATGGGCTGGTCGTATTGGGTTCTGGTGACATGCAATCTTGCGATTCCACTGACGACCCTCTGGGTGCGTAAGCTTCGTACAAACATCGCCTTCATGTTTGTGCTATCGCTGATTGTGAATACGGGCATGTGGTTTGAGCGCTTCGTGATTGTTGTTACCAGCTTGTATCGCGACTTTCTGCCGTCGGCGTGGGGAACCTATCGCGCGACGAAGTGGGATTACGCAACCTATGTCGGGACGCTTGGTCTCTTCACGGCCCTATTCTTTTTGTTTATCCGTTTCCTTCCGATGATTCCCATGAACGAGATCAAGATGATGTTGCCGGCGGCGAAGATTGTTCCCAAGACGGAACCGACCGTTGACGCGGGGGGTGACTGATGCCAGTTGCTCGAGAAGGAATTTACGGCATGCTTGCCGAGTTTGATAACCCGTCAGACCTTGTACGGGCGGCGCAGGGTGCACATCATGATGGATGGCGGCGCATGGATTGTTATACGCCCTATCCAGTGGAAGAGGCGGCTGAGGCAATTGGTTTCCATCGCAACAAAGTGCCGCTGGTCACGCTGATCGGTGGGCTGATGGGCCTGTGCGCGATGTTTTCGCTGGAGACATGGATATCGACTGTGGCGTATCCGCTGAATATCGGCGGCAGGCCGACGTATTCATGGCCGGCATTCATCGTGCCCGCGTACGAATGGACGATTTTGTTTGCAGGCCTCTCTGCCTGCTTCGGCATGCTGGCGCTGAATGGTTTGCCGAGTCTCTATCATCCATTGTTCAATGCGCCGAATTTTCGCAATGGTGCGACGGACGACAAGTTTTTCCTGTGCCTCGAAGCGACGGATCCAAAGTTTGAGTTGGTGGAGACGCGCGCTTACCTGGAGAGCTTCGACCCTGCTTCGGTCGTGGAGGTGGAGTACTGATGCAAGGGCCTCTACAATCACGAATCACAAACCTGGCGGCGCTGACTTTGGCGGGTTCAGCATTGTTTGTGGTGGGTTGTCGGCAGGATATGCAGAACCAGCCAAAGATGGTTCCGCAGCGCGAATCGGTAATGTTTGCCGATCATCGGTCGGCCCGTCCGGAGATTGTGAACACGGTCGCACGTGGCAGTCTGCATGATGACGATTATTTTTATACAGGCCTTGTCCAGGGGGCCAATGGCTACCGGGCGGAAAAGAATGAGCTTCCGTTCCCTGTGACGCTGACAGTGTTGAAGAGGGGGCAGGAACGATTCAATATCTATTGCACGCCATGCCATTCGCGCGTGGGCAATGGATTGGGCGCGATTGTTCAGCGTGGGTTTAAGCCAGCGGGAAACCTGAACGACCAGGTGCGGCGAGCGCAGCCTTTGAGCCACTACTTTTACGTGATGACTCACGGCTATGGGGCCATGCCGGACTACTCGGCGCAGCTATCACCTGAAGAACGATGGGCGGTTGCTGCGTATATTCGCGCACTGCAATTGAGCCAAAACGCCACGAGCGCGGATGTTGCAGCAGGTGCAAAGATCGAGAACCTGAAAGATATCGCGACAAGCAAGGGTTTGCCGGAGGGATTTGCTGGCCCTTGGGAGATTCCACTGACTGCGATCCAGGCTTATCCGCCAGATGTAAAGCAGGGAACTCCGGGTATGGGCCCGGCTTATCCGAATGATCCGGAGATCTTCATTCCGCATAGCGCGGCACCGTCATCCGCAAAACCAACAACGAGTACACCCGCTTCTGCGCCACCGGCGCCGAAGCCGGGGAATTAAGGAGCCACAAAGAAATCGATGGCACACGCTCCTCACGCTAAGGTACTTCCCGCTGATCTCTCCGCACCGCCGTTTGTCGATGCCTGGCGGGCGCGGGCACTGATGATCGCGGTCCTGTTTGCCGTGACTGCCGGAGTTCTGGCATTTGTCGAAGGCTCGGTCGACCACTTACTTCGCGCTTACGTGGTAGGCCTGGCGTTGACTTTCGGCTTTGCCTGCGGCGGTCTTTTGCTACTGATGGTGCAGTATCTGACGGGCGGCAAGTGGGGGCTACTGCTGCGGCGTCCTTTCGAGGCGATGAGCCGAACGCTGCCGCTCGTTTTCGTCTACTGGCTTGGCTTGGGCTTGATGCTCAAGAAGCTTTATATGTGGGCCAATCCGCAGATTGCGCAGGATAATCTGGATGCGAAGCTCATCACTCAGGAACAGATGATTGCCATTCAGCATGCGATTGCCTGGAAGCATCCGATGCTGAACGTGGGCACATACTGGGTAATAGGGCTGATCTGCTTTGCGATCTGGGGCTGGTACACGTGGCGGCTGAATACGCTGAGCCTCAAGCGCGAGGCGGATACGTTGGCGAGCACGCCTTACTGGATCAAGAAGTTCGAGAACATTTCCGGACCTGGTATTGTGGTCTACTCGCTGACGATGACCGCGGCGGTGATTTATTGGGTTATGTCGATGGATGTGACCTGGTACTCGTCGGTGTACGGACTTCTGTTCCTCGTGGGGCAGGCTTACCAGGTCCTGGCACTCGCGATTATCACGGCGCTCTCGCTGTCGAAGGCTGAGCCATTCAAGACTATTCTGCGCGGTACTGAGCAATACGATCTCGGTAAGTTCACGTTTGCCTTTGTGATGCTCAACATGTATCTCGCCTTCGGGCAGTTCCTGATTATCTGGTCGGGCAATCTGCCGGAGGAGATCGGGTGGTACATGGATCGTATCAACGGGCATTGGGGAATTATCTGCACCCTGGACTTCATGTTCCATTGGCTGATCCCGTTCTCGCTGCTGCTCTCGAAGGACATCAAGAAGAACAAGAAGCGGTTGATTCGAGTGGCGCAGTGGATGATCTTCGCGAAAGCATTCGATCTCTTCTGGCTGGTCGAACCCAGCTACAAAGATGCGTCGCGCAATCTGCATTTCAGCTGGGGAATTCTTGAGTACATCGCGGTACCAGTGGCGATGACGGCGCTCTGGGTAGCGTATTACTGCACGCAGTTGAAGTCGCGTCCGCTGGTGCAGACTAACGATCCGCATGTGGCGGAGATTCTGGAGCCTGAACATGCACACGCATGAAGATCCGAAAGATCCGGTAAAAGTCGACGCGTCGCTTGGCTATGAGGGATCAGATGTCAAAGTCTCGGGCATCGTTGTGTTTCTCACGGCGTTGGCGATCTTTGTTGCGGTGACCGGACTGTTGTGTATCGGCATCGGCAAGGTCATCAATTCGGAGTTGGAGAAGGCTGACGGACCGGCGACCAAGTGGAACCATCCGGTCGATGTCAAGACACTCGGCAATATGGCGAGCAGCCCTGAAATTCAGGCCAAGTTTGGACAGCTGGCGAACCGCTTTCCGACGCCCAGACTGCAGACTGACGACGGCTATCAGGAAATTACGGATATGCACGCCAGAGAAGACTTGCTGCTGGAGCACTACAGCTGGGCGGATGATAGACACACAGTTGTGCGGATTCCGATTGAGCGCGCAATGGATTTGATTGCCGAGCGTGGATTGCCGGTGGCCGAGCAAGCAGCGCAGACGAAGTCGCTGGCTGAGGCTGAGACGCCTGTAGTTAAGGCCCCTCTGACGGATGGCTTTGCGAGGACTGGGTATGAGCAGGATCAGATTGCGAAGAACGCTGGGTTGAACACGAAGGCGAAAGAGTAACACGGTATTGCTGCAGGTGCAATGAAGAATCGATGCACAATTCGTGCGGGAAAGTGGAGCAAGATCTATATGGTCTGCTGCACTGCGTTGCTTTGTGCAAGTGCAGCTTTGGCGCAGGTTTCGCAACCGGGAGATAAGGCTGTCGGGCCCGTGAACGACCGGCCGCCGGCGATTCTTGACAAGGTGGGAATCGCCCAGCATCTAGATCAGCAGCTTCCGCTAGAGCTCGCGTTTGTTGATGAAACCGGGACGCCAGTTCGGCTGGGGCAATACTTCGGAAAGCATCCTGCGATTCTGGCGTTGGTTTACTTTCAGTGCCCGATGCTGTGTTCGGAAGAGCTGAATGGGCTTACTGCGGCGCTTCGTATGGTCAAGCTCACGCCTGGCAAAGACTTCGATGTGATCGTTGTAAGCATCGATCCGACCGAGGGGCCGGCGCTGGCGGCTCAGAAGAAGGCCAGTTATCTGAAACGGTACGGCCAGCCGGAGACGGCCGCCGGGTGGCATTTTCTGACGGGGAAGCAGCCGGAGATTGATCTGCTAACCAAGACTGTTGGGTTTGGATACGTGAAGATTCCTGGCCCGGATGGACGGTTGACACAATTTGCCCATGCGAGTGCGATCCAAATCGTGACGCCTGAGGGCAAGCTGGCGCAGTACTACATGGGAGTGGAGTATTCGCCAAAGGATCTGCGGCTTGGGCTTGTCGAGGCTTCGAACAACAAGATCGGAACTCCGGTCGACAATATCCTGACGTATTGCTACCACTATGACCCTGCGATCAACACGCATAGCCTGATCGTAGCCCGGGTGATGCAACTGGGCGGATTGGTCATGGTGCTTGGACTGGGCGGATTCATGCTTGTGATGTTTCGCCGTGACGCCAGAGAGGCGCGGAGGCCTCTCATCAGGACGCATTTGACCGAAACAAAGATGAACGGATAACGGAATATGGGATTGAGTCCAGTACTGTGGGAATTTTTAGTCAAGTGGATGGTCAACTTCGCGATCATTCCGCCCGAGGCGTCGCGCATTGCGTCGCAGGTGGACGCGTTGCTGGTCTTCATGACGCTTGTGAGCCTGGTGGGACTGGTGCTGGTCGGTCTGCTGGTCGTCGGATTTTCGATTCTGTATCGCCGTGAGCGGAATCCAGTGGCGACGCAGATCGAAGGCTCGACACTGCTCGAAGCCACGTGGACGATTATCCCGCTGGGCCTGTTTCTGGTGATGTTCGTGTGGGGCTCGGTCCTCTACTTCCGTATCTATACGCCTCCGCCGAACGCGATGAACATCTACGTTGTCGGAAAGCAGTGGATGTGGAAGGCAGAACATCCCGGCGGCCAGCACGAGATCAATAGCCTGCATGTCCCGATCAATCAACCGGTGCAGTTGACGCTGATCTCGCAGGATGTCTTTCACAGCTTTTCTATCCCGGCGTTTCGCGTGAAGCGCGAGGCGATTCCGGGTCGCTATACGACCGTCTGGTTTGAACCGACTCAGATCGGAACCTATCATCTCTTTTGCACGCAGTATTGCGGCACGTCGCATTCAGCGATGATTGGTGAAGTGGTCGTGCAGAGCGCTGAGGATTACAAGAAGTGGCTCAATTCTTCGACCAGCGGAACTTCGCTGGCGCAGAACGGAGAGCGGCTGTTTTCGAGCCTGAGCTGCAACGCGTGCCACAACGGTCAACCCGACTCACGGGGACCGAGCTTGGCGAATGTCTACGGGTCGAAATTGACTCTGACAACTGGCCAGCCGGTACTGGTGGATGAAGCCTATCTACGGCAGGCGATTCTGAACCCGTCAGCCCACATAACCCAAGGCTATGCGCCGATTATGCCCACGTATCAAGGGCAGATCAGCGAAGAGGGTCTTATCTCTCTGGTCGAGTACATCAAGAATCTCAACAGTAACTACCGCGTGCAGCAGACTCTGAATACCACCGGACTGCTGCCTGAACAGCCGGTGACGCCAACCGGCAAAGCAGGATCCAGCGCGCAGGGGGTAGCCAAGCCATGAGCAGCACAATCCTTAATCTTCCCGATCAGTCGACGGCGACGGTGCCGAAGCGCAATTATTTGACGAATGAAAACGGCCTGATGAGCTGGCTGTTGACAGGGGACCATAAGCGGATCGCGATTCTTTATCTGATCTCCATCACCTTCTTCTTCTTTATTGGTGGAGCGCTGGCAGGTTTGATCCGGCTTGAATTGCTGACGCCGCAGTCTGACTTGATGGCTTCGGATACATACAACAAGATTTTCACCATGCATGGCGTCATCATGGTCTTCCTCTTCCTGGTACCTTCGGTGCCGGCGACGCTGGGGAACTTCATGATTCCGATCATGGTGGGCGCCAAGGATCTGGCATTTCCGAAGATCAACCTGTTGAGCTGGTATCTCTATCTGGTTGGCGGCGGCATGACGCTTGCTGCGATGATCACGGGCGGTGTGGATACGGGATGGACCTTCACCACTCCGATGTCAACGCACTTCTCCAATACAAACGTAGTCACGACGGGCCTGGCAGTCTTCGTTGCAGGCTTCAGTTCGATCTTTACGGGGCTCAACTTTATCGTCACTATTCACCGCATGCGCGCCCCGGGAATGACGTGGTTCAAGCTGCCGCTGTTCTGCTGGTCTCACTATGCGGCTTCTATTCTGATGGTGTTGGGAACACCAGTACTGGCGATCACCTTGGTGCTGGTAGTGCTTGAGAGAACGATTGGAATCGGCGTGTTCGATCCGACGAAGGGTGGCGATCCGATTCTCTTCCAGCATCTGTTCTGGTTCTATTCGCATCCTGCGGTTTACATTATGATCCTGCCGGGGATGGGCGTGATTTCCGAGGTGATCTCGACCTTTGCCCGGAAGCGAGTTTTTGGCTACACGGCTGTGGCCTTTTCGTCGGTGGCTATTGCAGTTTTCGGATTCTTCGTTTGGGCACACCACATGTTCATCATGGGTGTCTCGAACTATGCTGTGCTTGTGTTCAGTCTGCTGACGATGCTGGTTGCAGTGCCGTCGGCGATCAAGATTTTCAATTGGGCGTTCACCCTTTACAAAGGGTCGATCACCTTTGAGACGCCGATGCTGTATGCCTTCGGTTTCATGGGGTTGTTCACTATTGGAGGCCTAACCGGCGTCTTTCTTGGATCGGCTGGAACGGATATTCACCTCACCGAGACATACTTCATTGTGGCGCATTTCCACTTCGTGATGGTCGGCGGAATGTTGATGGCGTTCCTCTCAGGCGTGCATTTCTGGTGGCCTAAGATGACCGGGAGAATGTATCCGGAGAAGATCTCGCAGCTAGCGGCAGTAGTTACTTTTATCGGTTTCAATTTCACATTCTTTCCGCAATTCCTGGTGGGAATGCTAGGAATGCCGCGGCGTTATGCGGCATATCCGCAGGAGTTCCAGGTGTTGAACGTCTTCTCGACTGCGGGCGCTTCGATCCTTGGAGTGGGATACCTGCTTCCGATTATCTATCTGTTATGGTCGCTTAAATACGGGGCGATTGCGGGGAACAATCCGTGGCGAGCTACGGGGCTGGAGTGGCAGATTCAGTCGCCTCCGCTGACGGAAAACTTCACGACGATCCCGATTGTGACTCAGGATGTTTATGACTACGAATGGCTTGATGCTCAGAAGGAACATGAGGTGACGCATGTCGGATAGCCACGCGATCGCAGCGGCGGGCGAACACGAGGTTCATGAGGAGCATCCACCTTATCTGCGCCATCACTTTGTGTCGATGGAGCAGCAGACGGAGACCACCAGCTTTGGCATGTGGCTGTTTCTGCTGACGGAAATCATGTTCTTTGGCGGACTGTTTACCGCCTACCTGATCTATCGCAACTGGTATTACCCGGCATTCGTGGCGGGTTCGCATCAGCTTGATATCTTCTGGGGCAGCCTGAATACGTTGCTCCTGATCTGCTCGAGCTTTACGATGGCAATGGGCGTATGGAGTGCCGAGACCAAACGGCATAAGGGCCTGGTATGGTCGTTGATTGGGACACTGATTTTAGGCATTGGGTTCCTCGGCATCAAGACAATCGAATACACGGAGAAGTACGAGAAGCATCACATCCCGGGCCACAACTTCGATTGGAAGGGATTTACGAATCCGACGCAAGAGGAGATCGCCAAGGGAGACAAGCCGCTGGCTCCGGATATGGCGCAGAAGACTGAGGTTTACTTCTCGCTCTACTTTGCGATGACGGGCATGCATGCGCTGCACATGATTATCGGTATTGCGCTTTTGTGCGGAATGCTGTTCAAGGCATTGCGTGGAGGGTACATGGACGGGCACATCGCCTTCGTGGAGAACTTCGGACTGTACTGGCATTTTGTCGATATCGTGTGGATCTTCCTGTTCCCGTTGCTGTATTTGATTAGCCGTCATCAATGACGTAAGTGAGTAGCATCGAAGTTTCGACAGAGATTCAAGGGGAATTTGGTTATGGCGGATTTGCAGACAGAACACCACGAACATGAACCCGAGCAGCACGCAGAAGACCATATCGTCAGTCCGGCGGTATACGCGGTCATTCTTGGCGCGCTGCTGATTGGTACTGCCATTACGATCGCCGCTTCCTATCTGGAGATGGGACCATGGAACCCAGTGGTGGCGATTGCCATTGCCTGCGCCAAGGCGACACTGGTGGTGTTGTTCTTCATGCACATTAAGTACAGCTCGAAGCTGATGAAACTTACAGTAGGAGCCGGCGTCTTCACGTTCCTGATTTTGGTGGGAATGTCGCTTTCGGACTACTTCAGCCGCGCGTGGGGGCAGTGGTAAGCCCAGCCAACTGTAGCGAAATATGAGAAGGGGCTGCCGGAAACGGCGGCCTTTTTGCGTTTAATTGCCGTTGTTTAAACGCAGCCATTCCAGTTCCGTCGCTTTCAATTCATTTACGAATCGCCCACGCGGGCCTTATGGCTTTGGATGTCTCCTTAAACTGAGGCCGGATTATCCGGAACGACTGGAGAACGTCCATGGTTCGCTCGAAAATAGAAAAACGTCCTTATTCCACACCTCTTTCTGTGCTGAATGCTCATTCGGTTTTGCTGCTTCATCTGGAACGGATGCTGATCTCTGAAAATGAGCAGGTCCGTCCGAAAACTACAGTTGTTGCCCGCAAGCACAATATCCGGATTAACATTCGAAGTTGGCGCAAAGCGTTGCTGCTCATCGTGTTCTGCGTTTTTGCCGCATTCAACGCAGAAGCGCAATCTACGTTTGGAAGTATTCGCGGTACGGTGCAGGACTCCACTGGAGCAGTCATCCCAGACGCATCAGTGACGGTGCACTCGCTCGACCAAGGCTTTACTCGACAGGCCGTCAGTAATGATACTGGCGAGTTTTTGATCGAGAATCTGCAGGCCGGCCACTACTCCATCTCGGTCGAACGTGCGGGCTTTTCGAAAGCCTTAGTTGCGGGCACGCAGCTCGAGGCGCGACAGGATCTTCGCATTCCCATAACACTGACGGTCGCTGCCGCAGCTACAGAAGTGACCGTGGAGGCGACCGGCACCCAGATCGATACAGAGGACGCGACGTTGAGTGATTCGAAAGACAACCAGATGATCACTGAGTTGCCGTTGAACAATCGGGCAACGACCACGAGTCCTCTTGGCGCGCTCGCGATCTCCGCGAATGTGCAGCAGGACAGCTCCGGCAATATTGCTCTCGGCGGGGCGAGTGCATCGATGGTGAATTTTTCCGTGGATGGCATCTCGACTACGAACGTTCGTCAGAACGGCGCATTGCAGGATGCCTATCCTTCTCAGGAAGGTATTAGTGGCGTGAAGATCACGTCGTTCAATAACAATGCGGAATTCTCACAGGTGGGTGATGTGACGTTCACCACCAAGAGCGGAACGAGCGCCTTCCACGGCAGTCTCTTCGAATACCTGCAGAATGATGCGCTTGACGCCAACCCCTATGGTTTTTCGGGGAAGGCTCCCAAGCACTTCAACACCTTTGGTGGATCGCTGGGCGGTCCCGTTTTCATCCCGCATCTTCTGGACAGGCGCGATAAGACGTTCTTCTTCGCCGACTATGAGGGCAACCGACGCACGACCGCTGTTGCTCAGCAGTTTCTGGTCCCCACACTCCCGGAGCGCAACGGCGATCTGAGCGATCTCGGAGGCCCTGTCATTCCCTCGGACAGCATCAGCGCTACAGCTAAGGCATTGTTGACATACTATCCATTGCCGAACGTGAGTGGGCAATCGAACTTCAACTATGAGAACTTTCAGCCGATACCCGCGCGGACAGACGGGGCCGATCTGCGCATGGACGAAACGATATCAGCCAAGCAGTCGGTCTACGCGCGGTTTAACCGGAAGAACATCACGTCGGACTTTGCGAATCCTCTGTTACCTAACGATTCTGACAGTATTCACAACCGCAGTCTTTTGGTTTCACATACCTATACGATCACGCCGCATCTGGTGAATGAATTTCGATTTGGATTTACCAATGTGACTACGTCCGTGAATTTTCCCATCGAAGGAGCTGATGCTCTTTCGCAACTCGGCCTGACTGGCGTCAATATCGGCCAGCACCCTACGACTCACGCTTTCCCGACGTTTAACTTCGGTGCGGGTACGGGGTTTACGCCAATCGGGCGTGATAAGGCGGGAGTTACACAGTCGAAAACAACTCAGTTTACAGATAACGTAAGTTACAACCTCGCTAAACATACCTTTAAGGCTGGTCTGGACGCGCGGCGGGTACGATATTTCGACATTGAGACTTTTCTGCCCTCGGATGACTTTGGAATGTTTACCTTTCAGCCGACCTTCATGGGAAACGCATTTGGTGACTTTCTCGAAGGCGTACCGACAACTCTGTTCTTTGCTGTATCCAGCCCTGACGTTGGTGGAACCGCCTGGCAATATAGCGTTTTCGCACAGGACGAGTATCAGGTCAACAGCCGTCTCACGCTTAGTTATGGACTGCGCTGGCAGATCCTGCCAGGGTTTCATGAAGATGGAGGTAACCTGGCAAACTTCGATCAGAGAACTAACTCCATTGTGGTTCCTAACGAACTGCTGTCGTATCTGGAGGCGCAAAATCTTGAGGGCTCAAATCTGGCCTTTCAGCAGTCCTTCAATGCATGCAATCTGATGTACACGGCGCTTCCGTGCACCAACTACGCGACGGCTAGCAGCGACCATTTACCGCAGTCACTACGCAATATCTATAAGGGCAACTTACAACCGCGGTTTTCGTTGGCATGGCGTCCATTTAATGACACGCGCACAGTTGTGCGCGCCGGTTTCGGCGTCTTCACCATTACCAACCTGGGACCGCTGTCGTTTAACAACAGTGGCAACCCGACCTCTGCACTACACACCTACACCAACACCGCGATGTCCGACGGAACACCGCTGATCCGATTCCCCAACACTGCGCCGCCCAGCTCGGGAGTTACTTATGGTGGAGGCGGACTCGATCAGGGTGTCGATCCGAACTATCGAGACCCGCAGGCTAACCAGTGGAATCTTACTGTGGAACGCCAAATCGATAACAACGACAGTGTGCGTGCCAGCTATGTCGGCATGCATACGTACAGGCTCAGCATCACCGAGGATCTGAACCAGATACCGGCGAGTACAACGGCGTATCAGACGACCAGCGCCAGTCCGTATGTGGATCCGCGCGCGCCGTATCCTAACTGGTTCACGCTTTACAGTACCTTCAATGCGGGCAAAGCGAACTACCAGGCTTTGGAGCTCGAGGCAACGCATAAGGCTGGGCACGGGCTTTACGCCGATGCAAACTACACGTTCGCCAAGAATCTTGCCGACAATCAGGGCGATGTCCCTGCCGCGTTTGCTGGAGAAGTGAACTACGGAGTTCCCATTGCAGATCGCTTCCATATCCCGAGCAACTACGGCAACGTGGAAGGCACAAGACGGCAGCGCTTTCTTCTGACCGGTCTCTATCAGTTGCCTTTCGGACAGGGGCGCAAATTTCTAAATACCGGCGGCTGGAGGAATGCCTTACTTGGTGGATGGGAACTGAACACGGTCACGCTGCTCGAGACGGGGCCGTGGCTTACCCCAAGCATCAGCACCGGTGGCTGCGAAGTCTCGCCGGCGTCGAATGGTACATGTCCTAATTCGGTGAGCGGGCAGCAGCAGACGAATGATCAATCGAATACGAATGTTGGTCCACGCGGTGCTTATCTGCGTCCGGATCAGGTCTCGACACGGTTTGATGCGGGCCAATCCAGAGCGCATTACTTCAACGCATCGGCGTTTCAGGCTACTCCCGTTGGGGCCGGGCGATTCGGTAACGCTGGCGTAGGTATTTTGCAGGGGCCTGGAACGCAGGCGGTGAGCTTAGGCCTGGCAAAGGTCTACAAGGTGAATGAGAGGATGCGAGTGCGGTTTGAGTCGACGTTTACGAACGTGCTCAACCACACCAACTTTGCCCCGCCGGCAACGCAGGTGGATAGTAAGTCGACATTCGGTGTGCTCAGTGCGCCGCAGACGGCCGAAAACGCTGGGAATCGAACAGGTCAGGCGGCGTTGCGTATTGATTTCTAAGGTGCCTTGACGGCCTGGAAGCGGCTTGTGAGGACTGGCCGCAAAAGATCGCGGTCGCTACTTTCTCTTTTCCCAGAGCTCTTCATGGCGGTCATCGCGGAGATGGATTGCGGTCACTCGTCCTTCCTGATCGTGCTCAAAGGTGAGGCGGGTAAGGCTACCTGTTGGGTAGAAGAAGGTATCCGTGCTTTGGGCCATGATCTCCATTACGTCGCCTTGAGCGTTTCTGAGGAACGTTTGCTCTCCCTGGCGCTGAATGGTGGCCACCGCTACATTGTTGGAATCATAGTAGACGCCAACGTAGGTATCGAGGACGGCCGGCGGCAGCTTGAGTGGCACCGGATGCAAGGGAACAACGATTCGCTCGGCGAATGCCGGTAGCTGTGGCTCCGGCTTGGCGGGGTTATCGTGGATGGGCAACCCTTGCGCGTTTAAACGGTGCGAGAGGAGCCAGCGCGGTAGTTCAGGCTCATTGAAAGCTCTAGTCCAGCAGTCGTGGTGAAGGCCTTGGTAATCCCATAAGCGGATATGTCCGTTTTCAGCCTTGAAGGCTTCGTACATCAGCTCGCTCTCGCGTGGCACGACGACAGTGTCGTCGGTGCCGTGAAAGAGCCAGATTGGAACACGGCCGATGCGTCGGGCGTACTCCGCTGGAAGGGTCGTGACCTCGCGCCAGCGATCGGGAGCATAACTCCAGAAAATACCGGTAGAACAGAGTGCGATGGCAGCCCAGCGACGCGGATAAAGCTTGGCCAGCTCCCAGGCGCCGTAGCCGCCCAGCGAGAGGCCGGCTAGATAGGTACGGTCAGAATCGGCGTGGAACTCACGCGACTCTTGGTCGAGCGAGGAAATGGCCATCTGAAGCATTTCAGGGTCTGTCCAGAAATGACGTAGCGGACACTGGGGCATGACCACGATGAAGGGCCAGCGCTCGGGATGGTCGCGGAGTTGTTGCGCGAGCCCGATCTGTGTCTGCCACATGCCTTCGCTGCCGCGCTCACCGCGTCCGTGAAGGAAGAGGATAATTGGCCAGGCTTTCGGAGTCTCCCTTTTGGCTTTCTTTGATGACGAGTCGACCGGCTCCGGCCGACGATAATCTTCGGGGAGATAGACTTGGAACTTGTATGTGACGCCCTGAACCTGGATCGTGCGATTGAGGAAGCCTGTTTCCTGGGGAGGCAGGACTGGAGGGGTTTTCTTGGCAGCGGCGTGAGCCGGCCCAGTTGAAAGTAGAAACAGGAGCAGCGCCGATTTCAGGACTGCTGGTGCAGCTCTGCCGAATCGGCGGAATGTGCGCATGTGACTATCCAACCACAGTATGCGGCTGAAGAAAAGGAGTTTCGAGCAAGCGGAGGCGAGGCGACGAATGGAGAGTCTGTCGCCTCGGATGTTATTTGGTCGCACTCACAAGCGCGAAGGATGCTCCCTGCGGGTCGGTGCCCTGCACGATCCAGCTGCCGCCGGGAACCTCGTGTGGGCCCATCATGACGGATCCACCGGCATTCTTGAGGCGTTCGATGGCGGCGTCGATTCCGTCGACCTGGAAATAGTAAGTCCAGAAGGCGACTGGGATGTTTGGCGGTTTGGTCATCATGCCCCCGGCTGTGGCGCCGTCAATGTTGAACATCTGGTAGATCCCCATCGGGCCCATGTCCATTGCTTCGCCTTTCGCCCAGCCGAAGAGCGATGAATAAAACTCGAAGGCTGCGGCGCCGTCTGTCGCGTACAACTCATGCCATGAGATTGTGCCGGGAGCAGGAGGTACTGGCCGATTTGCCGGAGGTGTCATGGCTGGATTGGGCGTGAAGACGACGAAAGCGGCGCCACCGGGATCGGCCACAACTGCGAATCGGAGCATGCCGGGAACGTCGGCGGCGGGCCTCAAGAGCTTGCCGCCGGCTTCGGTGATCTTTGTGACATGTTCATCGACGTCGTCGACGGCAATATAGCCGATCCATGTAGGCGGCATACCCATTGCCTTTGCTTCAGGAGGAAGAATCAGCATGCCGGCAATGCCTGCGCCTGCGGCGTTAAAGATCGTGTAATCGCCGCCGGCCCCCTTCATCTCCTGGGTGGTCCATCCAACGACTTTGTTGTAGAACGCTCCAGCAGCTGCCGTATCCGTGGTCATCAATTCATACCAGGCGAATTTACCCTTGGGGCTATACATGGCTAGACTCACTTTCCAATTGAATTCAAATATCGACACGCCTCTCGACTGGGTATGTTGATATCAACCTGCTTGCAGCCATGTCAACGGGCATCTGATTAATTTCAGTAAGTTTCTCTTAGCCCCTATAAGAGTGCTTGTAAGCCGAACGCGAAAAAAGCCGGCAGCGTATGTAGCTGCCGGCTTCTTTCAGGGATTGCAATGATCGCCAGGTTTAGAAGTGTGTCCAGAGTGCCTGGTTATAGACTTCGTGGTGATATTGGACTTCAGAGCCTTTGACAAATGTGCCCAATTGGCGCGGCGAACGATCGGCAGCGGCCTTCTTGAGATCGCTGAAGCGCCCTTGGACATCGGTGCCTAGAATCTCGCCGATCCATTCCGACTTGCTGAAGTCAGCAATTGCATCGTAGATGTTGTCGGGCAGATAACGCTGGGCCTGTCGCAGATTATCGATCGAGGCGACTTTGCCGTCAATGCCAGTCTTGAAAAGCGAGTACATCACCAGGTAAGGATTGGCATCCGGGGCTACGGACCTGACCTCAACGCGCATGGAACGCGAATTACCGATGGGAACTCGAATCATAGATCCGCGGTCGGTGGCCGAGGCTTTGATCTGATTGGGGGCCTCAAAGTGCGGGTCGAGGCGCCGGTAGGCGTTGACGCTCGGGTTTAGGATCAGGCAGATATCGAGCGCATGCGAGAGGATGCGGTCGATGTACTCCCAGCCGAAGCTTGAGAGCATCTCCTGTCCGTTGGGATCCCAGAACAGATTCGTTTTGCCATGGGTGATCGACATGTTTGTATGCATGCCGCTTCCGTTGACGCCTACCACCGGCTTGGGCAGGAAACTTGCGGTGTAACCCATGTTGTGGGCGATCTGGCGAGTAAGCAGCTTGTAGAGCTGGATCTGGTCGGCCGCAGCGACGACCTCGCCATAGCTGTAGTTGATTTCGAACTGGCTCGGTGCGACTTCGGGATGGTCCTTCTCATTCTGGAATCCCATTGCACGCTGAACTTCGGCGGCTGTATCGATGAACTGGCGCAGTGGATCGAGCGGTAGCGAGTGGTAGTATCCACCGGTGTTTACATACTCGAATTTGCCTGTCTGTGCGAAGGTTTTCTCCGCGTCGACGCCTGCAAACAGGAAGCCCTCAATTTCGTTAGCCGCGTTCAGGGTGTAGCCCTTTTCGGCGTAGAGATTGTCGGCGAAGCGCTTGAGCACTCCGCGCATATCGCCGGTGTACGGCTCGCCACTTTTGTCGATGACAGTGCCGAATACCAGTACTTTACCGTTGCCGAAAACATCCGCCGGCACCCAGTAGAAAGCACTCCAGTCAATGCCCAGCCGCAGGTCGCTCTCCTTTTGCGCAGTGAATCCGCGAATGGAAGAACCATCGAAGGTCAGGTTGTCGTAACTCGAAATCAGAAACTTTTTGTCGTAGTCCAGCAGGTGCAGGCGGCCTTCCAGGTCGCTAAAGAGCACGGTCACGGCTTTAATTCGCTTTTCGTCCGTCAGGTACTTCAGCCGTTCTTCCAGCACCTTGTCTGCAGCTACGCGGTTCAGACGGTCACTCTTGGCCTTGAGGTTCAGCTCTTCCAGCTCCTCATAAGGGAGGGCTAAAAAATTGCGGTAATTATCCGACACTTATTTCTCCTTCCGACAGTTCAATATAGACAGCGACACGGGCGTGGCTGCAGATGATTGTGAATGTAGGTTAACCTGACCTGGCCCGATGCGCATAAGGAAAACGTTAGAGAAGCCTATTGAAGCTTGGATGCGGACAGAATCCGCTAACTTCTCGCTCAATTCTGGTGCAGATCAGCGGCCTTTAGGGATACTGTCGGGCTGATAACATTGTTCTTAAGGAGATTTCACCTGACAATGCCGTTTTTGCGTCGCAGCTCATCGCTTTTGAGCCCGGTATCGGTTGTAGTTTTAGCCATTTTTTCTGCTTCCGCTTTTGGAGCAAAGCCTCCGGTTAAGCCTGGTACGCAGGCAGCGCCGAAGGTTCCAATTCAGATCACAGCAAACCTAACCGACGCGCCGCGCAAGCTCTATCACGCCGAAGTCGACATTCCGGTAAGCGAAGGACCGGTGGCGCTGACGACGCCGAAATGGATTCCCGGCAATCACCGGCCTACAGGACCAGTGGACGACATTACGGGCGTTGTATTTACGGCCAATGGGCAGACTTTGCCATGGCGTCGCGACGATGTCGATCTCTACCAGTTTCATGTCAACGTTCCCAAAGGCGTGACGATCCTGCATGCGCACCTCGATTGCATTGTGACTGCGCGCATTTCGCAGAAGATGGCCGTATTGGAGTGGGAGAAGCTGCTGCTATATCCGGCGAATATGCCAGTGCGGGAGATCCCGATCCAGCCGTCGTTGATTGTGCCTGCTGGATGGGGAATCGGCACCGCTTTGACTCCTGAGAATGCGGGATCTTATCCCGTTCCAGCGGCCAGCAGCACGACTAAGTTTGCCGTAACTAACGTGGAGCAGCTTGAAGACTCTCCTGTCATTACCGGCGAATACTTTCACGAATTTCCGCTCGCGCCTGAAGTTACGCCGAAGCATTTCATTGATGTGGTTTCCGATGCGCCCGAGGACTCCAATCTTCGCCCCAGCGTGCTTGTGGAGCTGAATAATCTGGTTCGGGAAGCTGGCGCGGTTTATAGCTCGCATCACTACCGCGTCTATCATTTTCTGCTGACCCTGTCGGATGTTGCCGGGGGCGAAGGGCTCGAGCATGGTCAGTCTTCTGATAACGGCATCGGGGAAAAGGGCTTTGCCGACGACAACCATCAGCTTGGCGAATCGGACCTGTTATCGCACGAGTTCACGCATAGCTGGAACGGTAAATACCGTCGGCCCGCGAACCTGTACCAGACAGATTTTGCCACTATGCAACAGGGCTCGCTGCTTTGGGTCTATGAAGGCATGACGCAATACCTGGGCAACGTTCTTGCGGCGCGCTCAGGACTTAAGTCGCAGGCGCAATATCGCGACATGCTAGCGCTCTCCGCAGCTCAGCTCGATTACAAGGTTGGCCGCGAGTGGCGCTCGACGGAAGATACCGCCATCGCTGCCAGTATTCTGCGCGGCGGCAACCCGGCCTGGTCGAACTGGAAGCGGGGACAGGATTATTACCAGGAGGGCGAACTTCTCTGGCTCGATGCCGATACGCTCATCCGCAAGCTGACCCAGAACAAGAAATCTCTGGATGACTTCCAGAAGATCTTTCTCGGTAAAGGGGGCGATACCGGGCCTGAGATCGTTCCCTATACTCGCGAAGAACTGATCGCGGATCTGAACCAGGTTGCGCCTTACGACTGGGGAAAGTTTCTGCACGACCGAGTCGACGTGCCCAACCCGCATGCTGACCTTGCCGGTATCGAACAGGGCGGCTATCATCTTGTCTACCACGACAAGCCGACACGGTCGGAGAGAACGCTGGCGTCGGCAGGTGGGCCGCGCCGCGGAGGGCTTGATTGCTGGTACTCCATTGGCCTGCGAATCAGCAATGACGGCATCATCAGCGACGTGCGATGGAACGGACCGGGAGACAAGGCTCGTCTCGCACCTAGCTACAAGGTGCTGGCAGTTAACGGCAATATCTTCTCAAGCGAAGCTCTGCAGGCTGCAATCAAGGCTGCGAAAGGAAACACCGAGCCGATTCATTTGATCGTTCAGGCAGATACTTTTGTAGCGCCGTTCCAAATCGATTATCACGATGGCGAACGCTATCCGACACTGGAGCGTGTCGATGGCGCGCCGGCATACCTTGACGACATTACTACGCCACGCACCACGCCGGAAAAGATTCCGACGGAGAAGAAGAGCGAGGAGTAAGGAGACGAGGCACGTGCTGGAAGTTTTTTCGGCATGTGTCGCGATACAGCTAGTTCGCTATACTTTCTGGTGATGACGAACGGCCTCCACTACTTTGAGGATCGCGAGACTGACATCATCAGGAGCTTCCAGCTCCATGTTGTGACCACAGTGGAGAATGATCTGCCGGCTGTTTGTTGAGAGGTGAATGAGATGGGCCTGCCCGTCCTTGCGCTCCTGCTCGAGTTGGGTGGCGGGAACATCCATATCTTCGTAATCGCCAATTGCGCGCGTCAAAACGATCAATGGAATTGCCCCGAGGTTTCCCGATTGGGGATTTGCCAGCAGTTTTGCGAAGTACTCCGACGACCACTCACGTTGGCTGCCTTCTGCGTACTCTATCTGCCATTGTGACTGTGCCCACAGCTGCAGTTTCTGTTGCTGTGGTGGCAGGCGGTTATAGAGGGGATCGAGTTGCGTTGGAGCCTGCACTGCCTCCGGCGGAGGAGCGGGCGGCTGGTCGGAGGATTTCATTTCCTCATGCGGTAGAGGGATTTCGCGATTCTGCGCATCTTCTCCAAGCCGTATGGTTTTCTTCTTGCCTATACCTACTCTCAGGCCTTCAGTTGCTGCGTCGACCAAAACCATCCCGGCCGTATGCTCTGGATAGATCACGGCGAAGTTACGGACCACAGGGCCACCGAAGGAATGCCCCACGAGGACGAAGGGGCCTTTCTCGCCAAGCTTAGCAAGAGCATCACGCAGTTCAAGATTTATCTGAGCGAAGGTGCGCGGCATCGGTCCGAGGTCGCTCCAAGCGTAGCCTGCACGATCGTACGTGCAGATGCGCGCGAATCGGGATACATGTGTCTGTACCAGGATCCAGTCGAAGGAGAAGTCCCCGAGGCCGTTCTCGACAACCACAGTTGGGCCACCGCTGCCAGTGCAATAGACATGGAGTTTGCGGCCACCTAAATCAACTAGCTTTCCTGGCGGTTTGGGCGCGGAATCAGCCACGGCAAATAGAGAACAAAGCAAAAGGCTGGCGATACCTGTTATGCCATGTATTGCAGATTTTGAAAAACGACGATCTTTCATGCGGATTTCCATTGGAAGATCCTACGTTAGAGCAGATTGAAAGGTTCAGGGGATGTTATGAAGTGTTGTCTGGAGGGACGAGTGCCGGGAGATGAAGCAACGAACGGCGTTCCGTGATCAGCGTTCGCCGTCGGGTTACACTAGTTCGCACATGGATACCAGTTCAATGAAACAACCGCGCCTCGAATCTGTCGACTTGGTACGCGGCATCATCATGATCATTATGGCGCTGGACCATACGCGTGATTTCTTCGGTATGCCGGGAGATAACCCCAGTGATCTGTCGCGTGCTTCCGTCGCGCTTTTCTTCACTAGGTGGATCACCAACATCTGCGCTCCGGTCTTTTTTCTACTTACTGGAGTCAGCGGTTATCTTGCATTGCGCCGCCGGTCGACAAGCGATCTGTCCCGCTTTCTCTTCACGCGTGGATTGTGGCTCATCTTTCTTGAAGTGGTGTTACTTCGCTGCCTGGTAATGCAATTCAATTTCGACTACCACGTAACTATGCTCGTGGTGATTTGGGCGCTGGGATGGGCGATGATTGTGCTTTCATTACTGGTACGTCTGCCAACCCCTGTGATTGCGACATTCGGTCTGATTTTGATCGCTTGCCACAATTTCTTTGATTCTGTGCAAGCTGCGAGTTTCGGCGCGTTTGCGCCACTCTGGAACATACTGCACGCGCCTGGCTTTGTGATCAGCGATCCGCAGCACCAGGTTTTCGTGGCGTATCCGCTGATCCCATGGATCGGCGTTACGGCGATTGGATATGCACTCGGTCACGTGTATGGCTGGGAGCCCGAGCGCCGTCGCAGATTTCTGCTGTTTACGGGGCTCGGAGCGTCGGTGGGATTCGTTGTGCTTAGGGCCATCAATATTTACGGCGACCCGGTTCGCTGGACGACACAAAAGTCTTCTGTCTATACAGTTCTGTCGTTTCTCAATACGAATAAATACCCGCCATCGCTGCTTTTCCTGCTTATGACGCTTGGTCCGGCGCTGCTAATGTTATGGGTTTTTGATGGCGGAACACCGCGCATATTGCGACCGGCGCTCGTCTATGGCAAGGTGCCAATGTTTTTCTATATTACGCACTTTGCGCTGATTCACTTGCTTGCGGTTGTTGTATGTTTTGCACGCTATGGGCAGATTCACTGGATGTTCGAGTCAAATAGCCTGGATCAGTTTCCGGTAAATCCGCCACCGGGATGGGGATTTAGCCTGCCTGTGACCTATCTGATCTGGATTGGCGTGGTGGCCTCGCTTTATCCGCTCTGCGCCTGGTTTGCAGCCGTGAAGCAGCGGCGCATCGATACGTGGCTCAGCTATCTATAAGTCTCTGTGAAAATTTGCGGGCCGCATGCAGTAATCTGTTGGTTCAGGAGACCCAACCTATCCATGCCGAATGTACTTAAGATACCTCTGCCTGTTTTGGCTGTAGCCATGGCGGCTTTTTTTAGCCCTTCGCTACAGGCTCAGACCGCCGAAGTCCCGAAGGAAGACTACGTCAAAGCGCATTACACGAAATATGAGTACCGCATTCCCATGCGCGATGGGAAGAAGCTTTTTACGGCTGTCTATGTGCCTAAGGACGCGTTGGAGCCGCACCCGTTCCTAATGGATCGGACGCCTTACAGCGTGGGTCCGTACGGAGAGGATCAGTATCCCGCGCACTTGGGCCCGTCTGACGAGTTCGAGAAATCTGGCTACATCTTCGTGTATCAGGACGTGCGCGGCCGTTGGATGAGCGAGGGCGAGTTTGTGGAGATGCGTCCTCATATCGACGACAAGAAATCTCCCAATGAGGTAGACGATGCTTCCGATACTTACGACACAATCGAGTTTCTGCTGAAGCATGTGCCGAATAACAACGGCAAGGTTGGTATCTGGGGAATCTCGTATCCCGGCTTCTATACCTCTGCCAGCATCATTGATTCACACCCGGCGCTGGTTGCAGCGAGCCCGCAGGCCCCGATGACCGATCTCTTCAAAGGAGATGACGCATATCATGGCGGCGCATTCATGCTCTCGGCCAACTTTGGTTTTTATGCTTTCTTTACTCCAAGCAAGAATCCTGAAGCTCCGCACCCTACTGTGCCCTTTGATTTCGGTACACCGGATACTTATAGGTTCTATCTCGACGCGGGCAATTTGATGAACCTCGATCAGCAGTATCTGAAGGGTGGAAACTGGCTTTTTACAGACCAGATGAAGCACAACACCTATGACGATTACTGGAAAGCGCGTGATCTCTCACAGCACATGAAAAACGTGAAGTGCGCTGTGCTTGTTGTAGGCGGATGGTACGACGCCGAAGATCTCTCGGGACCCTACAAGACCTTCTATGCGATCGGCAAGTTCAACCCCGAGACTCCAACCACTCTCGTTGAGGGCCCATGGGTGCATGGTGGCTGGGCGCGCGGCATGGGAGATCATCTTGGCGATGTACCGTTCAATGCGAAGACGAGCGAATATTTCCGCGTTAACGTGCAGTTTCCGTTCTTTGAGCACTATCTCAAGGGAAAGGGCGCGGCTCAGCCCAAGGCTGTGGTCTTTGAGACAGGAACCAATGTGTGGCGGAGCTTTCCGAGCTGGCCTCCGCAGGCATCCATGCCGAAGATGCTGTACTTCCATGCCAACGGCAAACTGAGTTTCGATCCGCCCACGGAGGGCGCCAGCTCCGATAGTTATGTCAGCGATCCGAACCATCCGGTGCCGTTTGTCGGATACACAACCGACACGGTGCCGCAGCGCTACATGGTCGATGACCAGCGCTTCGCCAGCTATCGTCCTGATGTGCTGGTCTATGAGTCTGATGTGTTGCAGGAAGACGTAACTATTGCAGGGCCGATCTCACCCAAGCTCAGGATTGCCAGTACGGGAACCGATTCTGACTTCGATGTGAAGCTCATCGATGTGTACCCGGAGGACTATCCCAATCCCGACGAGGGTAGCGGACGACCTAACAAGCGAATTCTTGACGCGCCTCCGCTGCACATGGGTGGCTATCAGGAGTTACTGCGGGGCGAGCCGATGCGGGCTAAGTTCAGGAATAGCTGGGAGAAGCCCGAGGCCCTGACTCCGGGCAAGTTGACCGAGGTTGATTTCACCATGCCCGACCTGTTTCATACCTTCCGCGCCGGACATCGAATCATGGTGCAGGTGCAATCGAGCTGGTTCCCGCTCACCGATCGCAATCCTCAGACGTTTACTGATATTCCAACTGCCAAGCCAGAGCAATTTGTAAAAGCGACAGAGCAGGTCTTTCATCAGAAGGGCGCGGCCTCGGGCGTCGAGGTTCTGGTTCTGCCGAGGCCGTAATTCTCCGCGGCGCGTAGAGTGCCAGGAGCTATCGTTAGTCCTGGCACCCCAAGTTGCTACTTCTTTGGGAACGTGTATTCGCCCGAGGGATCCTTCTGCTTGATCGCTGTGACCTGCCCATTCTCGACAAGGAATTCGATCGTCAGATCGGAAAATTGCGGCAGCTTGAAGGTCAATCCCTTTGTCTGCTTCAAGTCGATTGGTGTCTGGCCCGGAAAGTGAATTGTCAGGCCACCGTCCGCCCTCAACGTGATGTCAAAGGTAGATCCGTCGGGCGTTTTGTACGTGCCTGCCAACTGGGGTAGAAGCTTTGGATCGATGACGTCCGGCTTGCGCAGAAAGACAGCTTCTGCCTCGTCAAGCGATACGACTGCCTGGTCCACATCTCCCTGCGGATTAGTGCGGAAGTTTACCGACCACTTGCCATCCTGCTCATCATCGGGAGTATCAAAGCGGTCGTAGTGGAAATGCGTCATCGGCATGCGTATCTTGTGAAAATCGAATTGAAGCTGGTTGTCCTTCAACCCAATCGTCATTGGGCCGTAGGCTGTGTTGTCGTATACGCCCGCGTAGTCGGCCAGCGTGTGAGAAGGCTTCGTATCCAGAACGCGGCCCTGGCCTGCTTTGCTGCGCGCCTCGGTATTTACCTTCTTGTCCTTGAGGCGAATCTCGAGAATGCGATCACTCCACGGAGTGAGGCTCATTCCAAGAAGGCGTTCGTACACGTTGTAGCTGATGATGTTGTAGAGTGGCTGACTGTGGTTTCCGATCTCGAATACAATTACGCCGATATGGTCCTGCGGCATGAACGAGATTTGGGTATGAAATCCGGGCAGATCGCCGCCGTGCATAGTCATCAGGTGGCCGCGATAGACAGCCGTTTCCCTGCCCATGCCGTAGGTGGAGTTCAGGTTTTCTCCCCAACCTCTCGTTTGGAGCCCTACGTTGGGCAGCGAGATTGCCGGCTCCAGAGTTGCTTTGAGCACCGCGGGCGGCAGCACCTGTTTGCCATCGTATTTGCCGTCGTTCATTAGAGCGATCAGCCAATGAGACATGTCTTCGATGTTTGAGACAATCGCTCCGCACGGCGCGACACCGGCGATGTCTTCGTAATAGGGAATCTTGTAAATCTCAAAGGAATCGCGCCGCTCCGTGAAACCGACTCCAAACTCCGACTGCTTGAGCATACTGGCGATTGAATAGCCGGTTGATTTCATCTGGAGGGGATCGAGAATTCGTTCTTTCACGAAGTCTTCCCAGGTCTTTCCGGACTGAAACTGGATGATGTAACCCGCGGCTGCGAACATCAGGTTGTTATAGAGAAAGGTCTGCCGAAGCGGCTGCTCAGGCTCCATGTAGACGAGCTTCTCGAAGAGCTCTTTGCGTGTGAAATCAGACTTGTACCAGATCGTGTCGTGGCGGGTGATTCCGGTGCGGTGCGAGAGCATGTCACGCAGAGTGACTTCGTTGTTTAATTGGTCATTGAAGAAACGGATCGAAGGGACAGACTCGCGAACCGGCTTATCCCAGGTCAGCTTGCCGTCTTCGACAAGCATTCCAGTAGCTACTGCGGTAAAGAGCTTTGTGTTCGAAGCAATGGGAACTACGGTTGTTGGCGTGAAAGGCAGCTTCTTTTCGTAATCGCGGTAGCCGTAACCTTTCGCGAAGACCAGCTTGCCATCGACGACGATTCCCACGCCTACGCCCGGAGCATTCCAGTCCTTGAGCGTCTTCGCCATGTACTCGTCGAATCCAGCGAGCCGCTCGGTGACATTGATCTCTTGCGCGGTCGTGAATCGAACCGATAAGACGAATAACAGGGCTGGGACCGCCAGCCGCCGGAGCACAGTTTTAAGGGAGCGCGAATTCATACGTGCCGCATCCTTTCCGCATGGAGAATGCGAGGATACTAGCACGTAGTTGCGGCGGAACCAACAGTGTTTCGTGATGCTGATGACGGGGTCTGACTCGTCAGGGCAATTCGACCCGTCTTAAGCAACGACTATTTCACAGTCAGGGCGAACGTCTGAGAATGCGACGCCGCGGTTACTCCGTTGCTGGTCTGCGCCGTCACGGTGATGGTGTATGTGCCTGGTTGGGTACCAGTGAAGGTCGGTCCATGATGTAGATAGTTATAGCGTGCGGCGCAAGATGTGGTTCCCACGAGGCAGATGCCCCCGAGGATTACGAGCAAAGTAGCTTTTCCAAAGAGCTTCCGCTTTCTGGCCACCAATCCGATTCCTAAAGCGCCCGGCAGCAAAACTGCGAGAACCAGCGGGTTTCCAGAATTCCGAAGTTGATCGGGATGGTTCTGACTGTTCTGTGATCCCGACGCGGTGTTCAATGTCATGTCTGCGGTCAGTGGGTTAGCCGAAGTCAATTGCAGATTTGCGGGATTAAAGACACAGGCCACGCCGACTGGCAGGCTCGTGCCACCCGGCGCTCCCGAGGTTACTGAATTTCCCGAGCAGGAAAGGCTGATAAAGCCCGTGAAGCCATTGATGGGCGTCACAGTCGCTTTGATGTCTCCAGAACCACCCGGAGCCGAAATATCGAGGGTGGATGCGCTGATAGCGAGGGCAAAATCAGGCACGCCGACTGCATCGGAATGGACTTGAACCGCTTCCGAAGCTGAGGTCTGATGTGCAGCGTCGCCGGCAAAGACCGCACGCAACGTGTGCTCGCCCGCGCTCATCCCGTCGAGTTTGATCTCGGCTCCGCCCTGAGCGTCCAGCGCCGCGCCGGCTACGGTCCTGCCACGATCTGATAGAGTGACCGCGCCGTTTACCGGTGTGCCATTCTCATCCACTACCGAAGCGGCGAAGGTGGTTACGGTCTTGCCGTCGACTTCGTGCGTCTCTGCGGACAGGGTGGTATGTGTTGCAGTCTGGGCGGCAGCGGCCAACGAACCCACCGCCAGAATTGCAATCATCCCGATTCGCGCCAATTGACGCCGGTCCATCTCGTTCCTCACCCGCAATTAACCTCGAAACTGAGTCTCATAGTGCCGCTGGATATGCACCCGGAACCTCTATTGTATCTGCCCACGCCCGCAGTTGGCCATCGCCAGTCGCCACGGGAAGTCAGGTCATCAGGCGTTGGAGACGGTCCATCGTACTGGAGAGAGGACTGCTGCCATTGAGAGACGCTCGTTGTGAGCCAAAGTAAGCCGCTCCAGGATGCAAATTGGATTTACGGTGGAAGGCTTTCCTTGGTTTCGCCGCGGCGTTCTGTATTCTGGATGCGCGGAGAAGTCACTGCCTGAATGATTGCTCACCTGCGTGGCAAACTGATTCACAAACAACCCGGCCATGCCATTGTGGAAGCCGGCGGTGTGGGCTACGACGTGGTGATTTCTGTACCCACATTTACGGCGTTGCCTGTGGTGGGCAATGAAGCTGCGTTACATATCTATACGCAGGTACGTGAAGACCAAATTGCGCTCTTCGGCTTTCTCGAGCGGGACGAAAAGCGGCTCTTTGAGCGGCTGATCACTGTTACCGGAGTGGGGCCGAAGCTGGCGATTACCTTGCTCAGCGGTCTCTCGGCAGAGCGCGTTGTGAATGCCATTCGTGCCCAGGATCACGCCACGCTCACCCGGATTCCCGGGGTAGGGAAGAAGCTTGCCGAACGGCTTGTGCTTGAGCTGAAAGATAAGCTGGACGATTTTGCGACCGCGCCGGCTCCCGCGCAAATCCGGGGCGCCGCTGTGGAGGATGTGCTCAGCGCGCTGACCAACCTGGGCTATCAGCGGCTTGCCGCAGAGAAAGCGGTGCAACATTCGCTCGAAAAGGAGCCCGGAATGGCAGGAGATTTCGACGGCTTATTCCGGGCGGCGCTGAAGGTCATTCGCTGAGTTTGATAGTCTTGCTCAATTGTGGCGCGCCTCGCTAAAGAGACTACGAAATCGGCTGCCCATTTCCGCAAGGAAGGTCTGGCGTTTCTGCGTGCTTTAGTGCGTGCCAACAAGCGGGACCCGGTAGAAGCGCGCGAATGGTTCAACGCCAATAAGGCAACCTATGAATCGGAACTCAAGGAGCCGATGCTGGCTGTTATCAGACTTGTCACCGACGCCATGATGGATTTTGCGCCTGAGCATGTGCGCCCTGCTGAGAAGTCGCTGTTCCGCATCTATCGGGATACACGCTTTTCTTCTGATAAGCGACCGTACAAAGACCACATCGCCGCATGGTGGACGCACACTGGCCTTGATAAGACCTCAGGCGCGGGCTACTACTTTCACATATCGCCGAAAGAGGTCATCATCGCAGCGGGGTCATACCGGCCGGAGAAAGAGCAGCTTGCCGATATCCGTCACTGGCTGCTGGATCATCATACGGAGTTTCGTAAATTGCTCGACCGTCCCACTGTACGCAAGGCCTTTCGAGAGTTTGAAGGCGATGCGTTGAGCCGTCCGCCGAAAGGCTTTCCTGCGGATCATCCGGGTATGGATCTGATTCGCTGCCGACAGTGGGGCATTGCCGCGACCCTACCTGTCGAAGCTGCTCTGAAACCTGACTTCGGCGCAGAAATTGTGCGTCATTTCAAGCTGGCAGCACCCATCGTGGCGGCTTTGAATACGCCGATCGCGGCCAGACTCGAAGAGCGTAGAGCGAGACCGAAGACGGTGTTTTTCGGCTTGCCGACTGGCCCAAAATCAGGGAAATCCCGCTAAAAACAGGCATTTTCGGCACAAAACCCTAATAATCTTGTGGAAAATTGGCTTTTCGGGTTGACTTTCCTGCGTTAAAAGACGCATGGTATCCAACGATAGGTTTCACCGGACCCGCATCAACACTGGAGATTCGCGCACCCGTTGCCCCTGGGCGCCCATCTCAGGCGGGCACTACCAAACCGGCGCAACCCAGGCAACAAGATGCCACAAGAAACGCGCGGAAGCGCAAACATTGGAGGAAATACAGAATGGCAACAGGATTGACCAAGACAGCCCTCACCCGTCAACTGGCGGAGAAGCTCGAACTCACAAACAAGCAGGTCGCCGGCTTCCTCGACCTACTGGCGGAGACTGCCGTCAAGGAGACCAAGAAGAACGGGGTATTCATCATTCCCGGCATTGGTCGCCTCGTCAAAGCAGAGCGCAAGGCCCGCGTTGGCCGTAATCCGCAGACCGGCGCGGCCATCAAGATCAAGGCCAAAACTGTGGTGAAGTTCCGCGTAGCCAAGGCTGCCAAGGACGTAATCGCACCGGCCAAAAAGACCTCCTAGGCTTGAAACGAACGAACAGGGCGAGCCTCAGGGTTCGCCCTGTTTCTTTTGCTATAGCTTTGCACGATTGCGTATCGATTCAGATATCGTAAGCGCATGAAAGCTGTCGTGAGCCAGTCAGAAGAACCTTTGCAGGCGTGCCCTGCGGTCGCGCCTCCTGTCGTATGGTGGCTGCGCCTGGAAGGGCTAACCGTTGTGGTTCTCAGCGCGGTGCTCTACGCCCGCAGCGGGACTTCCTTGTGGATTTTTGCGGCACTTTGGCTGGTTCCCGATCTCGGTTTTCTCGGCTATCTCGCCGGACCGCGCTGGGGCGCGCTCTGTTACAACGTTTGCCACTCTTACATGGTGCCCGCGGCGATCATTCTCGCGGCACTGGCCTTTCATCGAGACGCTGTGTTGCCTTTTGCTTTCCTCTGGTTTAATCACATTGGGCTGGACAGGCTGCTCGGCTATGGGCTCAAATATCCCACAGCGTTTGGCTACACACATCTGAAGCATCTGGGGAAACAGAGGGGCTGACTGCGAGTTCTCCCTTGCTCCTCTGGAAAGAAGGGACGTCTATGAAAATCGTGGTTCTCATTGTTCGTATCCTGCTCGGTCTTGGATTTCTGATATTCGGGCTCAATGGCTTCCTGCACTTCATCCCGGCGCCACCTATGCCTGAGAGCCCTGCCAAGCAGTTCGCAGACGTGTTGCATACAACGCACTACGATCTCTTCGTCAGTGCGATTCAGGTTATCTCGGCGATTCTCTTTCTTGTGAATCGGTACGTGCCACTCGCTCTCGTTTTGATCGGCCCGGTGCTCGTCAATATCCTTATTTTTCACGTGGTGATGGCGCCGAGTTCCATTCTGCCGGGCATAGTTTTCACGATTTTCTGGTTCATCGTGTTCTACTACCATCGAGCCGCTTTCGCCGGTATCTTCCAGGCAAAGACGGAAGGCTGAGGAACGAATCTCATACCGGCCCGGCGGCAGACAGCGAAGGCGACATCAGCGCCCGAACAACCAGAGAGATGCCGAAGCTGACCAGGATAGCCCTGGTCAGCAGATCGGCGTTGTAGTTCCAGCTGAGGGCTGCGAAGCTCACGAGCACGCCTAGCGGGGTGGTCTCTCCTAATAGCGCCTGCCCCCAGTGCGGAATGGATCCGGAAGGCCCGACGCGCGGGCGCAGGCTTGGAATCAGACGCGGGACGGCCTTCTTGTAAGAGATATATGGTTCGCCGAGTTGGTCGGCTAGAAAGCTCTCTTCGCCCAGGACTAACCGGAAGAGAAAAAACGCAAGCAGAAGCAGAGAAAGAGCCGCGCCGGTCGGCGGCATCAATGTCGCGATAGCTGCGGTCATCAGCCAGCTTCCCAGATAGAGTGGATTCCGCACGTATCGATAGGGGCCGTCGGCCGTTACTTGGTCCGCCTTCATCTGAAGGTTGTTGACCGTGGCCAGGCCAAGGTAGGCGGTACCCCAGATGCGCGCGAATGCGGCAAGTGCCGCGGCCGCGATGGCCATCGCCGATACAATCTCGATTGCGTTGACGGCATGTATTCCTAGCCCGCCAAGCTGAAACCCAAGCCACAGCCAGGTTGTCGAACGGGTTCCCCAGTGAAGCGCTTCGATCCATGGAGCCCAAAAGCCGAGGAAAATGATCGCGACGATCAAGATCATTCGAAATCGGAATTCAAACAAGGTTGCCTTCATCCCAGACTGTTGTCCCTGCCTTCAGACCAATCGCACCATAAAGCTGCGGTTCATGTCATTTCCTTGTAACACCTAGAAACGACCGAGGTGAAGGAGCAGTCTACCAGCTCAGCCGATGGGGAAATTTCAGCAGGCCGTCACAAAACCACTTCGTAATATCTGATATACCGTATACTCCTTTCACAACCTCTTAACACGGCGGCCTCCCCCAGGAGAGTCGCCATTCCTGTATCGCTCGATACGTGCTCTACACAAGTGCATCACCTTTGGAGGTCGTTATGAAGTTCATTCGGTTTTTCCTATTCACCATTCTGCTGGGAATCTCTGGCCTGGGGGCGTTGGCTCAGTCCACAGGCACTCTTTCCGGTACAGTCACTGATCCGAGCGGCGCCGTAGTGCCGCATGCTCACGTCACCGTTCACAGCAATGCAACAGGCGCAGATCGCGTCATTGATACCGATGACGCGGGATTGTATGTTGTCCCTTCGCTGCAACCGGGCGACTACAAGGTGCAGGCAACAGCATCAGGGTTCGGCGCCTACACCGTCGAAAAGGTGACGCTGAGTGTAGATCAGCAGATCACCGTCAACATGCATCTCGCAGTCTCTTCTGCCGGCGAAACGGTAGAGGTGCAAGCCTCCGGCGCTCAGCTCGAGGCGACGACTATCACTGTCGGTCAGGTGATCGATAAGGCGACCGTACAGGAGCTGCCGCTCAACGGCCGACACTTCCTCGATCTCACCGTTCTTACACCGGGTGGAGTGGTAGCTCCTACGGCAG
>Ga0206964_10064_pt1 | contig 32254 bp, 23 predicted proteins | sample Alteio_BWOrgHeat_25_FD_152980 | JGI IMG/M metagenome (GOLD analysis project Ga0206964, IMG submission 152980) | Enriched cells from forest soil in Barre Woods Harvard Forest LTER site, Petersham, Massachusetts, United States -... | ecosystem: Environmental > Terrestrial > Soil > Temperate forest >...
TGGGTTGCTTCGGATTGACTGAACCGGATTTCGGTTCAAATCCTGGCGGGATGCGCACACGTGCGCGCAAAGATGGTGATGAGTATGTGTTGAATGGGGAGAAGATGTGGATTACATCGGGCAGTATTGCTGATGTCGCTGTGATCTGGGCGAAGGTGGAAGAACCTGGTGTTGCACCGGAGGATTGGCGTGTTCGCGGGTTTCTGGTGGAGACGGATAGGCCGGGGTTCTCTGCTCATGATGTGCATGGAAAGTGGTCTCTGCGGGCGTCAGTCACTTCGGGGCTTTCTATGCAGGATGTGCGGATTCCGGCTGCGAATTTGTTGCCGAAATCGGATGGGTTGAAGTCTCCTTTGATGTGTCTTAGTCAGGCGCGTTATGGCATCAGCTGGGGCGCTATTGGCGCGGCTATGGCTTGCTATGACGTGGCTTTGCAATACGCCAAGGAGCGGGTGCAGTTTCGGGGGCAGCCGATTGCTAGTCATCAGCTGGTGCAGGAGAAACTGGCCTGGATGGTGACGGAGATTACGAAGGCGCAACTCCTTTCTTTGCAGGTGGGTAGGCTGAAGGACCAAGGGAAGGCGGCGTTTCAGCATATCTCTATGGCGAAGAAGAACAATGTTTGGATGGCTTTGGAGTGTGCTCGGATGGCGCGGGATATCTTGGGGGCGGCGGGTATTTCGGATGAGTACCCGATTATGCGGCACATGATGAATCTTGAGTCGGTGAAGACTTATGAGGGTACGCACGACATTCATACGCTGATCATCGGGCAGAGTGTTACCGGGATTTCGGCTTTTTAGCCGGCATTTTTTTAGGCTGGTGGCGGAATGATTTCCTGTTGATTTTGCCTTGTTTTTGAGGGGTGTTTTGGGGAAGAGTGATTTTTCTGGATGGTTTTTTGTGGTGAAGTTGTGGTGGTTTTGTGGTGGAACGTGGTGGGTTGATGGTGGGTCTTGCGGCTTTAGAAAAATGCCACTTTTTGAAAATATTTCTGTGGAAAAGACAGGGCGTTCTGGGCGGTTGTATCGAGAGGCGACGAAGTGGATGGCTTCTAAATACAAATACAGGGATCCTTCGCTACGCTCAGGATGACGGCGCTAGAAGGTGCTCAGGATGACGGCGCTAGGAGGTGCTCATGATGACGACGGTGAGGGTGCTCTGGGTGACGACGGTGAGGGTGCTCTGGGTGACGACGGTGAGGGTGCTCTGGGTGACGACGGACAGAGAGTTTTCCGGGTGACGACGATTGGAGCATTCTCGGGTGACGACGATTGGAGTATTCTCGGGTGACAATGAAATGAAAGGTGTTGAGGTTGATACCCCGGCTATGTGGTGTGGAATCATGGGTTGGAGCCTGTATTGAGTCGAATATGATATCGTGATTTCGTTCGTGAAACCTTGAGGTTTTGCGCGGGGAGTGCATTACATGGCGACAGAAAACGTCGCGCTGGCGGTCGGCGCGGACGGCAGTGTGCTGACGAAGTCAGACATGCAGCAAGGGGTTCCGAAGGGAAACATCGTCAACGATTTCAGCATCCAGATCGCGACAGTTAATGGGTCGGGATCGCAATCAGCAAACCTGGTTCTGCTTAAGTCGATCTTCCGGATGGGTATTCCGGTCAGCGGCAAAAACCTGTTTCCTTCCAACATCGCCGGTTTGCCGACGTGGTACACGATTCGCGCGAGCAAGGATGGGTATGTCGCCCGCAAGAAGGAGATTGACCTTCTGATTGCGATGAATCCGGAGACGATGAAGGAGGACATGCTTTCGCTGCCCTCCGGCGCTGCGGCGATTTATGAGGAGTCAGCCAATCTTGAGCAGTATCGCGACGACGTTGCGTGTTATCCGGTTCCGTTTGACAAGCTGACGGCGGCGGTTTGCCCTGAGGCGAAGCTGCGCAAGCTGGTCAAGAACATGATTTACGTGGGCGTTGCGGCTCAGCTTCTGAAGATGGATATGAAGGCCGTCGAAGCTGCGCTGCGCAAGCAGTTTGCGAAGAAGACGAAGGCGGCGGACCTGAACTGGGGTGCGGTTCAGGCCGGTTTCGACTACTCGGCGTCGACCTTTACGAAGAAAGACAGCCTGCTGCTGGAGGCGATGGACGAGACTAAGGGAAAGATCATTATTGATGGCAACGCCGCTGCTGCGCTGGGGTGCATTTTTGCCGGCTGCACGGTTGCGATGTGGTATCCGATTACGCCGTCGTCTTCGCTGGTGGAGAGCTTTATTGATTATGCGAAGCGTTACCGTCTTGAGGCTGACGGCAAGGCTACGTTCGCCGTGGTGCAGGCGGAAGATGAGCTGGCAGCGATTGGAGCGGTGTTTGGAGCGGGTTGGGCGGGTGCGCGCGCTATGACGGCAACGTCGGGGCCGGGAATCTCGCTGATGGCGGAGTTTGCGGGGCTTGGGTATTACGCCGAGTTGCCGGGAGTGATCTTCGATATTCAGCGCACGGGGCCTTCGACTGGAATGCCGACACGCAACCAGCAGGGTGATCTGCTTTCGGTTGCGTTCCTGTCGCATGGAGACACGAAGCACGTGATGCTGATTCCGGGGTCGGTGGCGGAGTGCTTCGAGATGGCGCAGGAGGCGTTCGAACTCACGGAGCGTTTGCAGACGCCGGTGTTTGTGATGTCGGACCTTGATCTGGGGATGAATAACTGGATGTCTGATCCGTTTGCTTATCCTGAGAAGCCGTTGAATCGCGGCAAGGTGCTGAGCGCTGAGGACCTGACCAGGCTTGGAGGATTTGCTCGCTATAAGGATGTCGATGGTGATGGTATTGGCTATCGGACGCTGCCTGGGACGGACCATCCGCTGGCGGCTTACTTCACGCGCGGCAGCGGCCACAATGAAAAGGCGCAGTACACGGAGAGGCCTGACGATTACTTCAATAACATGGAGCGTCTGGCGAAGAAGTTTGAGACGGCGCGATCGCTGGTTCCTCGGCCCGAAGTGGTACAGACGGGTAAAGCTCCGATTGGCTTGATTGCTTTTGGGACTTCGGATTATGCGACGCGTGAGAGCCGCGATCAGTTGAAGAAGGAATACGGCGTGGAGACGGATTACCTGCGGTTGCGGGCTTATCCGTTTTCTCGCGAGGTGCATGAGTTTGTTGCATCGCACGAGCGAGTGTATGTGATTGAGCAGAACCGCGACGCGCAGATGTTGAGTCTGCTGAAGCTGGACCTGCCGGCAGCGGATGTTGTGAAGCTGCGCAGCATTCGCCATTTCAATGGACTGCCGATCGACGCGCGCTCGGTTACGGACGATCTTGTTATGCAGGAAGGAATTTAAATGGGAACGACGCCTACGACGACTCCTGCAGAAGCAGTGAAGCCAGTAGTGAAGACAAACCGAATTGGACTTCCGGTTCTTGATTATCGCGGCGGCAAGACTACGCTTTGCGCGGGCTGCGGTCACAATGCGATTTCTGAACGCATTATTGATGCGTTCTTTGAGATGGGTGTGCAGCCGGAGCGTTTGATGAAGCTTTCGGGAATTGGCTGCTCTTCGAAGAGCCCGGCTTACTTTATGAGCCGGTCGCACTCGTTTAATAGTGTGCATGGGCGCATGCCTTCGGTGGCGACGGGCGCTTTGCTAGCGAATCGCACGATGAAGGCGCTGGGTGTGAGCGGCGACGGCGATACTGCTTCGATTGGCGTGGGGCAGTTTGTGCACCTGATGCGGCGGAATGTGCCGATCATTTACATCATCGAAGACAACGGTGTGTATGGGCTGACGAAGGGCCAGTTTTCGGCGACAGCTGATCTTGGATCCACGCTAAAGACGGGTGTAATTAATGATCTGCCGCCGATTGATACGTGTGCGCTTGCGATTCAGTTGGGCGCTACCTTTGTTGGGCGCTCCTTTTCTGGTGATAAGAAGCAGTTGCTCGCAATGCTGAAGGCTGCGATTGCTCATAACGGCACGGTGGTGCTGGATGTGATCTCGCCTTGCGTTACCTTCAACGATCATGAGGGGTCTACGCGGAGCTACAAGTACATGCAGGAGCACGAAGAGGCTATCTCTGAGGTTGGTTTCGTGCCTCATTTCCAGGAGATCGATGTGGAGTACGATCCGGGCACGACGATCAATGTGGAGATGCATGACGGGAGCCAGCTGCGGTTGCGGAAGCTGCATGAGGATTTCGATCCGACGGATCGGGTGGCTGCGATTTCAGCGTTGATGACGGCGCATGCCAAGGAAGAAGTGCTGACGGGCGTGTTTTATGTCGACACGAAGAAGCCGAGTTTTACGGAGATGCTGAATCTGGTGGATGAGCCTCTGGGGACTTTGCCGGAGAGTCGGGTTCGGCCGGGTAAGGCTGTGTTGGATGAGGTTATGCAGCGGTTGATGTAGTGGGTGGTTCAAAATACAAAAATGCCCCGGCAATTGTCGGGGCTTTTTTTCTGGCGACGAAAGAACAAGACGAAATACAGGGGTCCTTCACTTCGTTCAGGATGACGGCTTCAAAAAAGAAGCGACCTCCTTCTGGATCTCTTGGAAGGGAAAAGACTGAGGGTGAATGGTCTAGCGACCGGAGTGTTCGGCTTCGGCGTCGGGCTCGGGGAAGTCGGTGTCGGCGTCTTTCAGCATTTCGTCCTGATCGCGGTGGCCTAGCTGGCCGGACATGGAGCTATTGGTGGGGTTATCCCCAGGGGCCGGGCGCTGCGCGTCGTCTTCTACTGCGCCCTTTTTCATTCCTTCGTCCGGACGAGTTGCTAGGGTGTCGGGCATGAGATCCTCCTGATTCTTCCGCGATTGATCTGGGACAAAAGAATAACTTGTTTGAGCGGCGGTGTAGGTCGCGGGGTTGGCTGGGCTTGCGAAATGGCTCGTTATTTTGGCCTCAAAGCGACTCACAAAGCAAAAGCGCACATCAGAGCAAAGAGGATGCTGATAAGGTCGGCCTCGCGCCCGGAGAGATTCCCTCGGTGGCTAAAGCCACGTTGATATTGTTCCACTTTCGGCGCCCATTCGACTTCGCTCAGGGCAGGCTCTGAAGCCGCACCCTTTCAAAGCAACGACTTTCTCAGCACCCACGGATTTGGCGTGTCAACTTTCGCGGAGAGGCGTAAGCTGTTGCCAGACAAGAAGAGCAGACGCCGACCCTTCCGAGAATTTATGAATTCACGATTCGTCGAGATGTACGGGCCAATTGCCATTCTGATGGTTGCTGCGGCGGGTTTTGCAGCCGCACCACTTGCGCTGGCCTGGGTGTGGGCTAAGAAGTTCTCTCTGCGCAAGCCGGGGCCGGTGAAGAACTCTACTTATGAGTGCGGGCTTGAGGCGAAGGACGAGGCGCTGATTCCGTTTAGGCCGGAGTATTACCTTTACGCCATTGTTTTCCTGATCTTCGACGTGGAGTCGATTTTTCTGCTGCCGTTTGCTGTGTCGTTTGGCGGGTTGACGGTGGGGGCGTCGATTGCGATGTTGATTTTCCTGCTGTTGCTGGTCGAAGGGCTGGTGTGGACGTGGCGGAAGGGTGTCTTGACATGGGTGTGAAGGCTGCCCGGTTTGCGGCAAAAACAATTTGAAATACGTCCAAATCTTTAGGAAACGCGAGCGAAGGTAAATGGATGCTGATCTGAAGATGGAGTTGAGCCGGCAGGGGATTTTTACGACGACCCTTGAGGAGATTTACAACTGGGGGCGGAAGAGTTCGGTGTGGCCGCTGACCTTTGGGCTGGCGTGCTGCGCGATTGAGATGATTGCGACGACGATGGCCCGGTATGATTTGGCGCGGTTTGGGGCGGAGGTATTTCGGCCTTCGCCGCGGCAGGCGGATCTGATGATTGTTGCGGGGACGGTGACGAAGAAGATGGCTCCGCAGGTGGTGCGGCTTTATAACCAGATGCCGGAGCCGAAGTATGTGATTGCGATGGGTGCGTGCGCGATCTCGGGTGGGCCGTTCAAGCAGGGCTATAACGTGCTGAAGGGGATTGACCGGTATATTCCGGTGGACGTGCATATTCCGGGGTGTCCTCCGCGGCCTGAGGCGCTGATCGATGCGTTCATGCTGCTGCAGAAGAAGATTGCTGCGCAGTCTTTGACAGGGGCGGAGAGGCCGCGGTATCTGCATGCGGACGAGCCGAGCGAGTTTGTGGTTCCGGAGTATGGCGCGCATGATCTGGTGCCGGCGAAGAACGAGAAGCTTTGGAACATTATTTATAAGACTCCGAATGGCGCGAGTGCGGCAGGTGAAGATGAATCTGGAAGAGATTAAATCCAGGATTGAAGCGGCTTTGCCGGGTTGTCGGCTGGAGATTGTGGTGAATAGCAGCCCTTCGGGTCAGCACTCGCTGGTGGTGGGGCGCGAGGGTGCGGTGGAGGTTGCGCGGTTTTTGCGGGACGATGCGGAGCTGAGGCTGGATTACTGCTCGAATGTTTCGGGTGTGGATTGGCTGGATGCGGAGACTTCGGAAAAAGTTAAGGTGAAGAAGCTGGTGGATGGGGTGGAGCAAGAGGTGGAGGAGGTGCGGAAGACGCGGACTCCGGGGTATCTGGAGGTGGTTTATCACCTTTATTCGATGGAGAAGAAGCATGGGCCGGTGGTGTTGCGGCAGCGAACGGGGGATCGGGGTGATGGGGTGACTGTGGCTTCGTTTACGCCAGTTTGGCGGAGTGCGGAGTTTCAGGAGCGCGAGGTTTTTGATCTGTACGGGATTTTGTTTGAGGGTCATCCGGATCTGCGGCGGATTTTGATGTGGGATGGATTTGAGGATCATCCGATGCGCAAGGACTATGTCGAGCCGAATGATTATGAGTATGAGCCGACGCCGCATGACTCAGTGCTTGCGAAGGCAGCGCAGGCTCGGGCGATGGAGGGACGGGAGTGATCGCGGATCAGGAATTGGCGGCGATTGAGGGGCGCGGCGACGAGGCGCTGCTGGAACTGTCGCTGGGGCCGCACCATCCTTCGACGCATGGTGTGTTCCGGATGGATGTGGTGTTGGACGGCGAGCGGGTGATGAAGCTGAAACCTGTGTTCGGGTATCTGCACCGGAACCACGAAAAGATTGCGGAGGGGGCTTCGTATCTGGCGTCGATGCCGTATACGGACCGGCTGGATTACATTGGGTCGCTGACGAATAACTGGGCTTATGCGCTCGCGGTGGAGAAGCTGGCGGGGATTCAGGTGCCGGAACGCGCTGAGTATATTCGGGTGATTACGGCGGAGCTTACGAGGCTGCAGAATCATGCTTCGACGATTGGGTTTTTGACGCAGGAGATGGGGGCGAGCGGGTCGCCGCTGATGTATTCGTTTCGGGAGCGGGAGAAGATACTGGATTTGTTTGAGGCGCTGACTGGCTCGCGGATGATGTGCAACTACATGCGGTTTGGTGGGTGTCGCGTGGATCTGCCTGCTGGATGGTTGGAGCAGACGAAGAAGGTGGTTGGGGATTTTCCGCGGTTTCTGGATGAGTTTGAGAGCTTGCTTACGGGGAATGAGATTCTTTTGGCGCGTACCCAGGGTGTTGGGGTGTTGTCGAAGGAGCTGGCGATTCAGGGTGGGGTGACGGGGCCGATACTGCGGGCTTCGGGTGTGAATTACGACATTCGCAAGGTGGATAAGTATGGGATTTACGACCGGTTTGATTTCAGGGTGCCGATTGGGGAGCATGGCGATGTTTATGACCGGTACATGATTCGGATGCTGGAGATGCGGGAGTCGGTGAAGATTCTGGAGCAGGCTCTGCGGGATATTCCGGCGGGTCCGATTATGGATAGCAAGACGAAGATTCGGGGTTTTCGGCCGAAGGCGGGAGAGGCTTATGGGAGGATTGAGTCGGCGAAGGGGGAGTTGGGATTTTTTCTGATCAGTGATGGATCTCCTAATCCTTACCGGTACCGGGTGCGGCCGCCGAGCCTGATCAACCTGACGGTGCTGGAAGATATGTGCGTTGGGTCGAGCGTGGCTGACACGATTGTCATCTTTGGAACAATCGATATTGTGCTGGGCGAAGTGGATCGGTAGACTGCCGATGCGGAACATTCGTTGGTATTTGCGTTGCGAACGGTTGCATTGGAATTTCAGGTAAAGGGTGCGGATGATGCTGGGTGAAGGCCTCGCGAAGGGTTTTGTGGAGACGGCCAGAAACTTCTTTGGAAGTTATCTCAGCAAAGATCGCCTGACGACCGTACAGTTTCCGGAGGAGCGGCTGCCGCAGATCGAGGCGACGCGGGACTTTCCATTTCTTGTGTACGACGGCGATGATTGGCAGGCGGGGATGCGTTGTGTTGGGTGTCAGATCTGCGAGAAGGAGTGCCCGCCTAAGTGCATCTACATCGAAAAGAGCAAAGACAAGAAACCTGACGCTGTGGGCAAGCAGCAGTTTTATCCGGCGGTCTTCAATATTGATATCTCGGTTTGCATGAGCTGCCAGATTTGCGTTGAGGTGTGTCCATTTGAGGCGATCAAGATGGATACGGAGTTTGAACTGAGCACGGACGACCGTTTCGGGGGGCTGCTTTGGAATAAGGCGCGGTTGTCCAAGTCGAACGAACATTACCGCAGGATTCATCCGACAGATGCGGCGGCTTCGGATGCGCTGCTCGCAGAGGAAAAGGCGAAGGCGGAAGCCAAAGCAAAGCCTGCGGCCGAGGCGATGGCGGGTTCGGTCTCTTCTGGTGCAGTGCAGGCAGGTTCAGGAGCCTCGTCGACTCGATGACTTTTTCATTTGCAAATCCGGGGCGACGCCATGGGTGAATCCGCGGACCAGTTTTTTGTGAATCTACTCCATCGGCTCGTGAGCCACGTTCCGGCAGGCCTCGGGGGAGTTGTTTCCGCACTGGCCTCTGTTGTCGCCATTCTCGCGGTCTTCGCGTCGCTGTTTGCGATTACGACTGTTCTTGAACGGAAGGGGCTTGGTCGAATTCAAAACCGCTACGGCCCGAATCGCGTGGGTCCGTTTGGTCTGCTGCAGCCGTTGGCTGATGGGATAAAGTCGCTGACCAAAGAAGACGTGGTGCCGCATGCGGCGGATATGGCGGTTCATTTTCTCGCGCCACTGCTACTGGTGATCGCCGCGTTTTCGCTTTATGCCGTGTTGCCCGTTGGGAGAAATATGGTGCTGGCCAATTTAGACGCCGGCGTGTTGTTCTTTTTTGCAGTCAGTTCGGTGATGGAGATCGCCATCTTCATGGCAGGTTGGTCGAGCCGCAACAAGTATTCGTTGTTGGGAGCGATGCGGGCTATTGCGCAGATGATCAGCTACGAGGTGCCGCTGATTCTCGCGTCGGTAACGGTTGTCATGGCAGCTGGTTCTCTGTCCACTGTCTCCATTGTTGAGAAGCAAGCGGGCTATAGCGGAATTCTGCCGCACTGGTTCGTCTTTACGCCGTGGGGGTTTGCCGGGTTTGTTCTTTTTATGATCGCAGCGGTTGCAGAGTCGAACCGTTCACCGTTCGACCTGCCTGAAGGCGAATCGGAGATCGTTGCGGGGTATTACACGGAGTACTCCGGATTCAAGTTTGCCTTGTTCTTTCTAGGAGAATACATCGGCCTGTTTGCCATTAGTGGATTGGGCATCACGCTTTTTCTGGGCGGTTGGGCTGCACCTTTGTCGTTCCTGACCTGGATCCCTTCCTATGTGTGGTTCTTCGCGAAGCTGCTTGCGCTAATCGCCTTTTTTATCTGGGTTCGCGGTACACTGCCGCGGCTGCGCATGGACCAACTGATGAATTTTGCCTGGAAGTTTATGTTGCCGATGGCGCTGCTCAACCTTGTTACGACGGGTGTCTGGCGATTCCTGGAGCATGGCGCATTGCGATGGTTTGTTTGCAGCCTTCTGGTTGTTATCCCTTATGTTTTGCTGAGCCGTTCTTTGAAGCGAGGCTGGAGACTTGAAAAGCGGGTGTACCGATTTGCGGAATGAGCCGTTGATGTGGCGCTAAGGGCGGCTACCTCTACCAACGAAATTGCAGGATGACGAGGACGAAAGGACTACCTTGCTGTTCAAGATCTTCGCAGTACTGACAGTGGCTGGAGCTGTGGCGGCGATGAGCTTCCGCAATCTCGTCCATGCCGTATTGGCGTTGATCGTGTCATTCGCTGGTCTTGCTGCGGTGTATCTGCTGCTTGGCGCGCAATTCATCGGGCTCGCACAGATTCTGGTTTATGTCGGAGCAGTCGCCATCCTCATCGTCTTCGCGATCCTGCTTACGCGGGATTCCGGCATAACTTCTCAGTCCACTACCAGCAGTTCATGGAGAGGGAGCATCGTCGTGGTGCTCGGCGTTTTTGGAGTACTGGCCTGGTCAGTTGGTCATAGTGCCGTCTATCAGCAGGCAACATCTCTTCCTCAAGGAACGTCGATGCAGGAGATCGGCAACGTGCTTATGCAACGATTTGCCCTGCCTTTAGAGGTTATTGGAGTGCTGTTGACGGTTGCGTTGATTGGCGCCGTAACGATCGCGATTTACGAAAAGAAGGAGACGCGATGACTCCATTAGCCAATTGCCTTCTTCTGTCGGCACTTCTTTTTTCCATTGGTCTAGCCGGTGCGCTGATGCGCCGCAATGCGATTCTCGTGCTAATCGGAATCGAGCTGATGTTGAACGCGGCGAATTTGAATTTCATTGCGTTCTGGCGCTATGGCCCTAACCCGGAAGCTCTGACAGGATTGATGTTCGTCATTTTTTCGATCGGCGTCGCGGCGGCAGAAGCAGCAGTCGGTCTGGCTTTAATCATTGCGATTTACCGACACACGAAGACGACGAATATTGATCAAGTAAATTCCATGAGAGGGTAAGCCGCGCGCTGTTTTGCTGACGACATGACTTGGATTGTCCGAAATCTGTGGCTGATCCCGACCCTTCCAGCACTTGCTGCGGGATTGGGCAGTGTTGCGAAGCAACGAAATCGCAGGCTCGCGGCATCACTTGCGATTGGCTCGATGGGGCTGTCGTTGTTGCTTTCACTTGGGGCGTTTGCGCATGTTCTTTCACTGAAAGGGAATGGTGAAACCGCGAGGGAGGTCGTCAATTTTCCGTGGCTGCAGTATGGAGGGGAGTGGGTAAAGCTGGGATGGATGCTTGACCCGCTGACGGCACTGATGCTGGTGATGGTCTGCTTCGTTGGCCTGCTGATCTTTATCTACAGCACGGGCTACATGTCTCATGACGAAAATTTCACACGCTTCTTCTGCTTTCTGTCGTTGTTCGCGGGTGCAATGCTTGGAGTGGTGATTGCAAACAGTCTGCTGCTGCTGTTTATGTGCTGGGAGCTTGTTGGGTTGACCTCGTATCTACTGATTGGTTTCTGGTATGAGAAGCCCGCTGCAGCTGCTGCAGCCAAGAAGGCGTTTCTTACGACACGCATTGGTGACCTTGCGTTTCTGCTTGGGATGGTCTGGCTGTATTCGCAGTCGGGTACGCTTCTGTTCTACGACCATGGTGCCGGATGTATAGAGAATGCTGCGCTTGCTCATCTGGTTGCGCAGGCGACGGGTATCGGACTGGCGGCTTCGACGGGAATCGCGTTGTTGATCTTTGCCGGTGCGGTTGGGAAGTCCGGCCAGGTTCCACTGCATGTCTGGCTGCCGGATGCGATGGAAGGCCCGACGCCGGTGAGCGCGTTGATTCATGCGGCGACGATGGTCGCGGCAGGTGTGTTTCTCGTTGCGCGGGTTTATCCGTTGATGTCGGTGGGTGCGGGGGTGGGGCCGATGTCGTCGACTACGGCTCTGCAGGTCGTGACCTGGGTTGGGGCTGTGACGGCGGTATTTGCTGCACTGATCGCAGTTGCGCAGGATGATATTAAGCGCATTCTTGCTTACTCCACGATTTCGCAGCTCGGTTACATGATGATAGGCCTGGGAGTCGGCGGGGTTGCGGTTGGGATGTTTCACCTGATCACGCATGCCTTCTTCAAAGCGTTGCTATTTCTGGGTGCGGGTTCGGTGATTCATGGTTGCCATGAGGAGCAGGACATTCGGCGAATGGGCGGGTTGAAGCGCTTCATGCCGATTACCTTTGCAACGTATGCGGTGGGGATGCTGGCGCTTTGCGGATTTCCGCTTTTCTTTTCTGGCTTTTGGAGCAAGGATGCGATTCTGGACGCCGCGCAGGCGTGGAGTGTATCGCGTGTGCCGTTCTATCTAGGGTGCGTGGGTGCGTTGTTGACGGCTTTCTATATGACGCGCCAGGTCTATTACGTGTTTTTCGGTGAGTCCCGCCTGAGGATTCACCATGAGCACCAGGCTTCGCCGCATGAGAGCCCCGTTGTGATGACGATGCCATTGAGTGTTCTGGCGGTGTTTGCGGTACTTCTGGGAATCATCGGCACGCCCGCCTGGCCGTGGTTCAGTTCGTTTCTGAATGGTGAGACAGCAACATTAGACGCTGGAAGATTTTTTGAGAGTGGCATCCTTCGGGTGATGCTCATCTCTTCGGTCATTGTTTTTACCGGTCTCGGGATGGGTTGGTGGTTCTACGGTCGCAGGCCTATTGTGAGTGCGACTGCTCCGGATGAGCTTGAGCGGTTGCAACCGCATATCTTTCGTGTGTTGCGAAATAAGTTTTATGTGGATGAGTTCTACAAAGCGACCTTCATTCGATTCACGATATGGCTATCGCGGGTGAGCGACTGGTTCGATCGATGGATTTGGAACGGTGCGGTGTGGAGCGTGTCTCACGTGGTCCTCGGTCTTTCGTGGGTCGCTCGGGCCGCCGATATTTATGTTGTGAATCCAGGCTTTGACAGAGGGTGCGAGTCGGTGGAGGCTGGAGGGAAATTATTCTCGCGCCTTCAGGACGGGCGGGCGCAAGACTATCTTCGTTACGTCGGTCTCGCATTCGCAGGCTTGGTTGTGTTGCTGATTTGGAGCGGAGTGAGATGACCATCTTTTCGCCTGTCTCATGTCTGACCGCTGTGCCCCTTGTTGGTTCGATGGCAGTGCTGACGATCGGGGGGAAGAATAACAAGGTGGCGCGGGGTTTGGCGCTAAGCTTTACTTTTTTCGCTCTCGCGATGGTGCTGATTTTGTGGCATTGGTTCAATCCCGCGTTGGGAGGGCTTCAGTTTGAGGAAGTGCACACGTGGATTCCAACGCTGGGCGTACAGTACCACGTTGGTATCGATGGTTTGGGCTTGTTGATGCTACTGCTTTCGGCGATTGTTACTCCGATGGCGATCGCCGCGTCGTCGCAGATTCGGGAGAGTGTTGCACTTTATTTGTCGCTCATCCTGATGCTTGAAGCGGGGTTATTTGGGACGTTTACGGCGCTGAATTTCTTTCACTGGTTTTTGTTCTGGGAGCTTAGCCTCATTCCTGCATTTTTTCTGATTCGACTTTGGGGCGGGTCTCAGCGTGCTACAGCCTCGAACCAATTTTTTCTTTATACGATGGTGGGAAGCGTGGCGCTGCTGTTGGCGTTTCTTGCGATCTTCTTGTGTACTGGCAAGTTCGACTTTATGGATCTTGCGGAGCTGGCCAGGAGCGGGGGGCTGCTTCCCTCGCTGGCGAGTGCGCTGGATTGGCATGGGTTTACGGTGCAGAGGGCTGCACTGGTGCTCTGCTTCGGAGTGTTTCTTGGGTTCGCGGTGAAGGTGCCGCTCGTGCCCTTTCATACCTGGTTGCCTGCGGCCTATGCGGAGGCTCCGAGCGGAACGACTATGCTGCTTACCGGCACGATGTCGAAGATGGGGGTGTACGGGTTTCTTCGGATATTGCTGCCGATTTTCTTCGTGCAATTGCGGTCGGTGCGGACGCCGCTGTTGTGGCTCGCCGTGGCTACGATTGTTTTGTCCGCCTATGCGGCAATGGCGCAGACTGATTTGAAGCGCATCTTCGCGTACTCCTCGATCAATCACCTGGGCTATTGCATGCTGGGGATCTTTTCTGTTCTGGGGTTTGCGGGTAATAGGCCTGGAGTCGCGAATGAACAGGCTGCGGCGATGAATGGCGTGTTTTTGCAGATGTTCAACCATGGCATTACCGCGGCGACACTGTTTTGGTTCGTGGCTCTGCTGGAGAAACGAACTGGAGGGCTGCGCGGCCTCAATGACTTCGGCGGGCTGCGCAAAGTTGCTCCTGTGTTCTGCGGCTTGATGGGAATTGCGTTGTTCTCGTCGCTGGGATTGCCGGGACTCAATGGTTTTGTCGGCGAGTTTTTGATCTTCAAGGGTACGTTTCCGCTGGCGACCTGGGCTTCCTCTGTGTCGGTTCTTGGTTTGCTGCTGACGGCGGTTTTCATTCTGACTATTTTGCAGCGTGTCTTCTCAGGACCGCTCCGGGAGAGATGGTCACAGATGCCCGATCTTACCGCAGGGGAACGGCTCGCCTTGTTGCCGGTGATTGCGCTGATGTTTGTGTTGGGGGTTTATCCGCAGCTTGTCGTTGGTGTTGTTAACAGTACGGCCATGCAGATGGTGCAGCAACTGAGATTTTAGAAGGGGATGTTGAGGAATAAAAACGAAATCTAACTATGCTGGCCTGGACCATTTACATTTCGTTTCTCGGCGCTCTGGCGGTGATGCTTCTGCCGAAGCGGTTTGCGCGCGGGGCACGGGTTCTTGCATTGCTGGCTGCGGTGGCTGGCTTTGCTGTGAGTTTGATGGTATTTGCGAAGCATCCGTCGGGGGAACTGGTTACGGTCGCGCGTACTCCCTGGGTGCCATCGTTGGGCGTTGAGTATCACCTTGCGGCGGATGGAGTCAGCCTGACTTTGCTATTGCTCACGGGGGTCGTGGCGATCTGCGGAGTGTTGTTTTCGTGGAACATTGAGCATCGTGCGAGGGAGTTCTTTGCTTTCTACCTGGCGTTGATTGGCGGCGTATACGGCGTATTTCTGAGCTTCGACCTGTTGCTGCTTTTCGCTTTCTACGAGATTGCCATTGTTCCCAAGTATTTTTTGATTGCGATTTGGGGTTCCACTCGGCGTGAGTACGCCGCTATGAAGCTTGCGCTCTACTCGTTCGTCGGTAGCGCGATGGTTCTGATTGGGTTGGTGGCTGCCTACGTGGTTGCCGGGGCGAAGACGATGGATCTGGCGCAACTCGCTCAGTTTCCATTTTCAATTCATTTTCAGATGTGGGCGTTTCCGATGATGTTTGTTGGTTTTGGAATACTTGCCGGACTGTGGCCGTTCCATACGTGGGCGCCGACCGGTCACGTTGCGGCCCCTACGGCTGCTTCGATGTTGCTCGCCGGGGTTGTGATGAAGCTGGGAGCGTATGGCTGTCTTCGGGTGGCTATGATGTTGTTTCCCCGCGGGCTAGATCCGTGGGGATTTCATGTCCTTGGTTTTGGATCATGGCGCGATGTTTTTGCCCTGCTTGCGCTTGTCGGGATTGTTTACGGCGCGATGGTGGCGTTGGTGCAGCGGGATTTCAAATTTGTTATTGGCTATTCGAGCATCAGCCATATGGGGTTTGTGTTGCTTGGGTTGATGACGTTGCAACAGATTGGTGTGGATGGAGCGGTGCTGCAGATGTTTTCGCACGGCGTTCTTGCGGGTCTGCTGTTTGCTGTCGTTGGGCGTATGGTCTATGACCGCACACACACCCGCGATCTGTCGGAACTGGAAAGGATGCATCTCAGCAAAGTGATTCCGTTTGCGGCGGGCACGTTCGTTCTCGGCAGCATGGCGTCGATCGGTCTTCCAGGTTTCAGCGGTTTTGTGGCGGAGTTGCAAATTTTGATTGGCGCGTGGCGTGCGTTTCCAGTCTTTGCGATTGTTGCGGGACTCGGCATTGTTATCGGCATTGCGTATACGTGGCGCGCGATGCAGAAGGCTTTCTTCGGCAAATCGGACCGGGGAGCCGCAGCTCCGGTCTCTCAGCTTCCGGCAATTACGATTCCTGAACGGCTGGGCGCGGCGATTCTGATGGGCGCCAGTGTTGTGATTGGACTTTACCCACAGGTCCTCCTGCGCGTGATTGTTCCGGCCTTGCGGTCGCCCCTGTTTGAGGGCCTGTGGAGGGGAAGCAGCCGATGATCAGAGTCAACTATCTGGACCTGCTGCATCTAATTTTGCCGGAGGCGATCGTTGTTCTCGCCGCGCTTTGCGTGCTGGCGGTGGATCTCATGTTTCTGCGAACGTCGGAGACGCGTGTCCGGGGTTTCGTTGGTGGGGTGGTGTCGATTGCGGGGTGTGTGGCTGCCGTTGTCTGGATACTCCATGCACCGCAATCTGCGAATGTCCTTGACGGGATGGTAGTGCTGACTCCGCTCATCGAACGAATGCAGATCGTGCTGCTGCTTCTGAGCATTCTCACAATTCTGATGTTCATGGGATCGGCTTTCACTCGGCATGTCTGCGAATATCTGACTCTCATGCTGCTGGCGACGGTCAGCGTAATGTTTCTTGTCAGCACCCAGAACCTTTTGTTGATCTTTCTATCGCTGGAACTGCTCAGTTTGTCGCTCTACGTCCTGACGGCATTCAACAAACAAAGCGGGCGTTCCGCGGAGGCGGCCATAAAGTATTTTCTTTTTGGAGGAATTTCCGCGGCGTTTCTGTTGTTCGGCTTCAGTCTTCTGTATGGTTTGTCGAATTCGACGAATCTCGTCGGCATTGCTGCGAGCGTCCATGGGCGAATGCTTGATCCGTTGTTGGTCGTCGCTCTGGTGATGACGTTGGCCGGCCTTGGGTTTAAGGTGGCTGCCGTACCTTTTCATTTCTGGGCGCCGGATGTATACCAAGGGGCACCAGCTTCGAGCGCTGCATTCATTGCTTCGAGCTCCAAGGTCGGTAGCTTTTTTATTCTCTATCAGGTCATGGTGATTGGCCTGATGGGTGCTGAAGGGGGCGCAGCCTGGCATGGTTACGCATCGGGATGGGTTCCGGTCGTTGCTATTATGGCGGCTTTTTCCATGGTGCTAGGAAACCTGGTTGCGATTACGCAGAGTAGCGTGCGACGATTGCTTGCGTACTCTGCTATTGCGCACACGGGATACATGCTGGTGGGCGTCGTGTCGCATACCGAGCAAAGTTTTATCGCACTCCTGTATTACGCGATTACCTACGCGCTGACTGTGCTTGGAGCGTTCGGAGTTGTGTCTGTCGTAGAAGAGGCGACGGGTGGTGACACGCTCTCTCACCTTGCGGGTCTCAGCCGGCGCGCGCCGGTGCCGTCGTTTTGCATGTTGGTGTTTATGTTGTCCCTTGCGGGCATTCCGCCCTTCGCGGGGTTCTTCGGAAAGTTCTATCTGTTCTCGTCTGCGCTGACGTCCACACCTGGGACGCTTGGCCTGCTTTGGCTGGTTGTGTTGGCTGTCGCGATGAGTGCTGTATCGCTCTACTACTATCTGAAGGTGTTGAAGAATATTTATGTTGCCGAACGGCCACCGGACTCAGCGCCGATTGGCGTTTCATTTATTCGGCAGATTGTCTTGTGCCTGATTGCGCTTAGCGTGATCTTGCTCGGATGCGCGCCGAATCTATTGTTGCGCTGGCTATAGCATCGGCCGCGGATCCGATTAAACCACGTGAACGTTTTTTTGGCTTTTTGAAAGACGTGGATAGTTTGACTCGGCTCATCGTTATCGAAACCTTAAATTGATAAGTGGTTCTCCAGGTTTTGGAGAACCACTTATCACTTCTGCATTTTTAGATGAGTAGCCTAGAAGCTCGCACGCACCCCCATTTGGATCTGACGTGGATTGTTGCCCTGGGTCTTGGTGGTTCCCCAGTTTGTAGTGCTCTGCAGGCTCATGCTGGGGTTGGCGAAATCCAGATGGTTCATGACGTTGGTGATGACTCCCGTGAAGTTCATGCTCACCTTTTCCCAGACCACGAGCTTCTTGTTGACGCTCAGGTCCAGGTTGAGATATCCCAGACCACTGATCCGACCGCCACCGCCGCTACGGCTATCGAGACCCATGAGCAGCGGGCGAACGTTGTCATAGACAGCGACAGGATTGGTAAAGAAGTTCACATTGCCTTTTGGAGTGGTTCCGACCGCGACGCCGTTGGAATCAGTACCTCCTGTGATGCCGCGATAAGTTTGGGGACGTCCGAGCGAGGGAGGCGAAGTAAAGACGCAGTTCTCGTTCGCGTCAGTAAAGGTGGCGCCGTCTTCACCGCCAAAATTCTGACCGTTGTTGTTGGTGACGCACTGAAGCGGCTGACCTGTACCCGCCGTAAGAACGGGAGAGAGGGTCCATCCGCCAGCAAGGTGGCCTACGATTCCGCGCTGATCACTGTAGTAAGGAATCTGATACACGATGAAGGTGTTGAAGATTGCCTTTTGATCGAAGCTCTGGCGACCGTACTGTTCACGGAGGTTGAAGCTATCGACGGCAGTAATTGAGCTGGTTGACTGATTGTATGCATTCAGGCCCAGAGCCTTGCTGATGGTGAGGTTCTCCTGCAGCGTTACGCCGTGGAAGTTGCTTGTCTTGAAGGAGACGTAGCCACCGTGATAGTTGCTATATCCGTTCGCGGTTCCGATGCTCAAGCCAGTTACGATTTGGCCTGCGCCACCGTACGTTGCGTTGGAGGTGGGTGTGCCCATCAAGCTGCGAGCGAAGTTGAATCCATTTGTGGCAGTGTTGTTGTCAAGTGCCTGCCAGAGCGTGAAGACGTTCTGTGCGCGGAAGTTGGAAGCCTGCTTCGCAATGACTGCCGCGGTGCAGCTCGAGTAGGTATTGCAATACCCGGTGCCCGCGAGAGCGGCTTCGAAGAAGGGTTGAGTAGGCACGTTGGTTGGGACGGCGCTCTTGGCGCAGAGGCTGGCGGAGGTTGCGCAGCCGAAAGCGCCTTCGATTGCCAAGTAAGCTGATTGGAAGCTCTGACCGCCCAGGCTCATCATGTAGGGAACCACATTGGGGTTTTGCATGATGTATTCATTGTGGACGAGACGACCAATGTAGCCGACTTCGATCAGCATCTTGCGGTTGATCTGCCTCTGGATGGAAAAGTTGAAGGTGTCGACGTCGTTGGGACGCATGCTGGGATCGACCGGCGAAGCGATTGATACGCCAGGACCGTCGAAGCCCGGATGGTATGGCTGCGTCAGCGTCTTAGGCAATGCGGCGTTGGTCAAGGCTGGTGACACGCCGTCAACGCCGAAGCGGTATGCGGTTGTTTCATTAAAGTTGGTTTGGGTGCAGGTACCGGAACCGGCAGCGGGGTTGATAGTGCTGCTGGCGGTGTTCTGCGCGTATTTGCACTGCGTCGCGAGGATCAGGCCCGGGCTAAGCAGCGGATTGAGAACCTGCACGTCGCCATTGATGCGACCATAGATTCGGCCGTATCCACCCCGGAGGACGGTGGCACCGTCTCCGAATATCTTCGCCAGAGACTCGTTTGCGAACTTCGGATTCCAGGCAAAGGAGAGGCGGGGGCTGAAGGCGGCGTAGTAGGGGTCGTAAGGATACTTGCGTCCGCCGAGCACGTTTTTGATGAGTGCGAAGCCGATTTCAGGATTGTAGACCTGTCCGGCGAGAGCAGCCGTTTTGCGGCTGTTGAGGTAGTCCTGCACCTTGATGGCGTTGCCGCTTATGTCGGTAAACATGACCTGGTTGCCATCCTGCTCGGAGGGTGGCATCTCGAGCGCCCAGCTGATTCCGTAGTTAAAGGTGAAACTAGGTTTGGCGTGCCATGTGTCGGTGACATAGAGGTTGTAGTAAGGAATCGTTGTGTGGGCGCCGATTGGGGTTAGCGGTGGATTCAGTGAGAGAGTGCCTCCCGAGTTGGCGTAGGTATTGGCTACCTGCGTTGCTGTTACAAATCCATAGTAGGTATCGGCTAAGCGGCGATAGTTCCCCGTGCTTGCCAGCTTTCCGATTCCATTCGTCGAGTTGTAGGAGATGTTGCCGCCCGTCGAGTCGCCGCCAATCTGATAGGTGGGTGTGAAGTTGATGCTGGCTCCGTTATCGGTGCGCTGGTGATAGTTCCAGTTGTGCTGGTATTGTCCACCGAACTGGATGAGGTGATCCCCCTTCAACTTGGTGAGGTTATCGGTGAAGTAGTTATCCTTGCCGTTCCAGATACGGGTGCGGATGTTCTGTGCGTTGACGTTATACGGAGCCATGACGATTGTGGAGCTTTCGCCGAGAGGTTCAATTGCCCCGGCAGCACCTGCGACCTGAGCCGGAGCGTTTGCCCCTTTCCACTGCCAGAAGTTACGCAGGTAGCTGTAGTGGAAGTCATTGGTGAGGGAGGTGCTGATGTTGGTCGTAAGCCCGACCACAAAGTACCAAGGCTGCTGCGGCCGGGGCGCTACGGCCTTGGGAACGCCAAGTGTGCCGCCCAGAACGCCGCCAATGTCGACCTGATTGGAAGTGAGGTTGGTGAAGCTGTAATAACGGTAGCTCGCCATTAGGTGCCACTTGGCGCCGAAATCATGGTCCGCGCGGGTGGCAAGGAAGTTACTGCTCTGGGGGAGCAAGACGTTGGCTTTGTAGCCGATTACGTTGACACTATCGCAGATCGAGCCCGAGAGCGCACCGCAGCTTTGATCGAACGTGCCCACGAGGCCATTTGCCGATCCATTATTATTCGCAGGCGCCTGAGGCAGTTGTGTCTTGTAGAAGTTGGCTAGGGTCGGGTCCAGGCCAATGCCACGGGGATCGGCAGCCGTCATTTGAGCAGAGTTGTAAGTACTGGTGCCAAATGTCATCTGGCCGAGCTGCAGGAACTGATACGACGGAACCGCCCGCTCGTAGGTAGCGGACGCGGGGTAACGGAAACCTTCATAGTTGGCGAAGAGGTAGGTTTTGCCACCCCAGAATGTGGGTGCGATTGGCCCGCCGGCAGCGGCACCGAAGCGGTTGAAGTGATAGCTGGGCTTTGGCGTATAGGCACTTGGGAAGTTGTTCTGCCAGGTGTTAGCGCCGAAATTGTTGTCCAGGTAGTACTCGTAAACGGTTCCGTGCCACGCATCGCGACCGCGCTTGGTGACGACCTGCGACTGCGAGCCTGATGAGTTGTTAAAGTCGGCCGTCTGGCCCGTGGTGGCAACCTTGAATTCTTCGACGCTGTCCTGCGGCATTGGCACGACGCCCCCGGCACCTGTGGCACCGGCGAAGAAGCCACCAACTGTGGAGTTGACGTTACTGGTGGTATAGCCCCCGTATGTGCCGTCCATATCGCTGGAGTTGCTGCCACCATCGAGTTGGAAGGTCGCCTGATCGGCAGTGGTACCGGCGACGTTGCCCCCAGGGGTTACGCCAGGCTGCATGGTAGTAAAGGTCGCCACGTCGCGACCGACGGCGGGAAGGGACTCAACCAGGGCGGCGTCGACAGTGGTGCCCGTGCCGGCATTCATGGTCTGCAAGTCAGTGTTGGATGCCTGCACTTCGATCACGGTCTGTGTCTGACCCACGGCCATCTTCAGGTTCGCCGTAGTTTGACTGCCAACGCTTACGATCAATCCCTCGATCTTGGATGTCGAGAAACCTGGCATCGAAGCGCTAAGCGTATATTCGCCCGGCGGAACATTTACGAACACATATTGACCAGTTTCATTGCTGGGCACCGTATGCACGGTCTTGAGCGTGACGTCCGTCAGCGTAATAGTCGCTCCCGGAACCACGGCACCCTGTGCGTCTGTCGCCGTGCCGAGAACCGTGCCGCTGGCAGTGTTCTGGCCGAACATGATCCTTGCGTCCAGAAGCACTCCCGCTATCAATACCGCTGCAAGAAGTGTGAGTTTGGTGGATCGTTGGAATAATCGCATCATAGGTCTCCTTGTTCAAAGCGTTCTGAAAGGCGTTTGTCAGTTTTTCTACGAAGAAATTCTTATCCAGGGAAAGCAACTGCTCTGACTACAACGGCACGAGTGGAGCCGAGTGCCGTGCTTGAATACACTTCTCCCGCTGCCTGCTTCTACAAGGAAGAAGGCCATGAGGTGTCGTTGCCCAAAATTTGGGTTAGCTGGCGACGAAACTATCTAATATCTGGGCCTAAGAAAACACTGATCCCGACTGCAACCCATTCCAATCGATGAAGTTCATCGAACTCGATGAGGGACAGTTATCCAACCTGACTTTCGTCCAAGGCAACACAAATATTGAACTGTTTTTTGCTCTACTGTAGGGTCCAATGCGTAATGCATTTTTGAAGCAAATAACGTTTTACGTTAGCTACGGATACCCTTGTGCCCTCGAATTGGCTTAGATAAAGCCTCTTCGAGTAGCGCCTCAACCAGAATTTATGAAAGGTGCCATAACGATAGCATTAAAATAATTTGATGCAACAATTTTCTTAGGAAAGGTTTTTGAGGAGAGCCATGACGCTTGTTAGTGGGATATGTCGGGGTGTCGCTTGAAAATACTGCAGCAACCGTTAGAGATGATGGCTTAATTTTCCTGATCCCAAAGAGACGAGGCGCTTCGCCGCGCGACGAGAAGCTACTTTCTCACGTCTCGATGCCGACTTCGAAGCGGTCAAGCTTTCGCAACTTGTAAACCGCGATGGAAACGATCCAACTGATAGCAAAGAGTCCGACGATAAAAAAACCCAGCATGCCGAAGTTGCCGTTCAGGCTCCCAACAAAACTCCAAAATCGGCCGGTCAGATGAAAATGACCAGCTATCAGTCCGAGCGCTTCTATGCCGCCAACTGCGAAGGCGACCACAACCGACACCAGGGTGATGGTGACGTTGTAATAAAGCTTGCGAATAGGTTTTACAAAAGCCCAGCCGTAGGCGCCGAGCATCAGAATGGAATCGGTCGTGTCAATCAGCGACATGCCTGCGGCGAAGAGTGCAGGGAACACGAGAATGGACCAGAGGGAGAGGCCCTTTGACGCCTCGGATGCCGAGATGCCCAGAACTCCGATTTCGGTGGCGGTATCGAATCCAAGACCGAACAGGATGCCCAACGGATACATGTGCCAGCTGCGCGTGATCATGTTGAACATGGGGCGGAAGAGGCGGGCGAGCAGGCCGCGGTTGCCGAGCAGCAAGTCGAAGTCTTCCTCCACATAAGGCTCACCGCGGCGGACTCGTACGAAAGCGCGATAGACCGACCGGAGGACGACGAGATTGACAATTGCAATTGCAAAGAGAAAGAAGGTGGAGACAAGTGTGCCGATTACTCCCCCGATATCTCTGACTGCGTCGATTTGATGATGTAGGGCGAGGGCCGTGGCAGCGATGGCGGCAGACCCAAGCACGACAATCGTGGAATGGCCAAGGGAGAACATGAGCCCCACGGCAACTGGACGTTTGTCCTGCTGCATGAGCTTGCGGGTGACGTTATCGATCGCCGCAATATGGTCCGCATCAACGGCGTGACGGAGGCCAAGACTATAAGCGAGGAGAGCTGTCCCAAGAAGCAACGGATACGGGTGAAATGCAACGAAAGCCCAGAGCCATACCGCCAGATTGAACATTAACAAAATGCCGTATATGCCAACTACTTTTGTTCGGGTATCGCCCGCTTCGTCATTGAGCAGAATCTGCTTGAGAGATGGCATAGGGTTACTTTACTTTGCAGCGTAATTCGATGCGTGGCTCGCTGAGACGTTGGACGGCTGCGGCTTGATTCTGATGCCGCTTGAACCTGCAATGCTTCGTTCGCGGTTTCATCAAAGAGCGATTCCGGCCTCCGAGGGTATCTGACATTCCTTACGGCCAGGTTTCCTGAACTTGCGCTGGAGACTACATGAGGCGGGCCCCCACCCTGCCCAAAGGTGTGCAAAGTATTCAAAACAGAATCTTTAAGTCCGGACTCGGATGGACCGAGACCGGAGAGCGAAGCTCGGCTGGTGGCCTGGACATCGACTTACTCATATTGAGGGGGACAGGTGTCAAGGCTGACGGTTCATAGATTCAACCGAGGGGTTGTTGGCCTGAGGTCGTGAGCGGTGGCGTGCGGCCTCCGGACGCATCTGAGCCGTGTGTCTCGACTTTGACAGGTAATGTGAAATAAAACCTTGCGCCGCGCGGGGTGGTGTCGACAGCCCACAAGCGCCCCCCGTACGATTCAACAATGGAGCGGCTGATCTGCAGGCCCATGCCCGTGCCGTTCGTCTTGGTGGTAAAGAATGCGTCAAAGATTTTGTCTGTCTGCTGAGGTGGAAGCCCCACGCCTGTATCGCTGACCGAGATCAGTAGCTGACCATCTTCGGCGTGCTGCGAGTGGACGGTGAGCTCACGCGGCCCATCCACATTTTTCATTGCGTCGATGCTATTCATCATGAGGTTCATCAGCACCTGTTGCAGTTGCACGCGATCTCCGATGACCGGAGGGAGATCTGCAGCGAGTTCTGTCCTGGCCGATACGGCGAATTGAGTGGCCTCGCTATTCAGGAGAATCATCATCTCTCGAATAACCTCGTTCAGGTCCACCAACTCCGGTTGCGGGGCACTCTTCTTGAAGAGCATGCGGACCCGCTTGATGATCTCCGCCGCACGGGTTGCGTCTTTGATGCTTCTTGACGCAGCTGCACGGGCCTCGTCCAGGTCAGGTTGATCGCGCGTAAGCCAGCGCAGGCAGGTATTGGCGTCGGTGATCGCGGCCGCAATCGGTTGATTCACTTCGTGCGCCAGGGACGCAGTCAGCTCGCCCAGACCGCTCACCCGGTTCGCGTGTGTGAGATCCGCATGGGCCTGACGCAAAACCTCTTCGGTCCGCTTGCGTTCGCGGCTCTCTGCCTGCAACGCCTCGTTGGTTGTCCGGAGATCCTGAACCGTACGATTCAGATCATCACGCGTGCGCCTAAGCGATTCTTTGGCGTTTCGTTGGGCGGCGCTAAGCAATCCGATAACAAGGTTTGCGATGAGGTACATCAAAAGCCGGGGCATCTCTTCGGGCTTTGGACCCGGCGAATGCAGGAAATAATAATGGAACGCAATAGCGGAGAGCGTCGCCGCGAGCAAACCCGGCCCGACTCCGCCGTGCAACGCACCCAACATGACGGCGCAGAGAAATAGTGTTCCGGGAAATCCTAAATGAGGGGTCATCCATCGTGAAAAAATCAGTGCTGAAGCAATCAAGAGAACGGCAACCGTGTACCTCCAAATCCAGGACGCCTTGGACCACGGAAGACGATTGAATCCGGACACATTCGGCTCCGATGCAAAGGGATTTACCCTGCAAATTACTTTACAAGCTTTGACGATTCTGGGCCGTTGGGTGGACAGTTTTAACGGGAAAGCTTCGTAATTTCGGTAATTGAGAGCTATGTAGATTTGAATCGATTCTTGTCGATCTGGAGCGACCTGATCTTTGAGTCCAGCGTAGAACCTGGAATACCCAGCTTGGCTGCCGCGCCTGAAGTTCCTGAGACCCGTCCCCCGCTTTCGCGCAGGGCAGCCTCTATGATCTCTTTCTCCTCGGCGGCAAGCTTTCGAAATAGCTGAGGCCGGCTTTTCGGCTCCCTTGCAACAGGCTGACGCGAAAGCCAACTCTCATCGACGGAGAAGTTGTCCGTGTCGCACACGATAATCGATCGTTCGATGACGTTCTGCAATTCGCGAATATTGCCCGGCCAGGGATACGACTGCAGCAATTCCAGACTCTTTTTGTTTATGCCGAGGATGCGCTTTCCTGCTTTCCTCGCGTAACGGTCGACGAAGTACTCAACCAACACCGGAATATCCTCCTGTCGTTCCCGCAGCGGAGGCATTTCGATCGGAAAAACGTTGAACCGATAAAAAAGGTCGCTCCGAAATGTGTTTCCAGCGATCACTGCCTGCAAGTCACGATTCGTGGCAGCAATTACACGAACATTGGTTCGGATGGATACTGTTCCTCCGACACGCTCAAACTCGCGCTCCTGCAGAACACGCAAGAGAGCGATCTGGGTCTCGGCAGGAAGCTCTCCGATTTCGTCGAGGAAGATCGTGCCTCCTTCGGCTAACTCAAAGCGCCCTATGCGCCGCTGAGTTGCTCCCGTAAAGGCGCCCTTCTCATGGCCGAACAATTCCGACGCGACCAGGTCGTGTGGGATAGCGGCGCAGTTCACGCTGACAAAGGCCCGTGAGGAACGTTGCGATCGCTTGTGGACCGCACGCGCGATCAGTTCTTTGCCTGTCCCCGTTTCTCCGGTGATCAGAACCGTGGAGTCGGTTGGAGCAACCTTGGATACACGGGAGAGCACCGCACGAAGGGCGGGAGAAACGCCGACGATCTCCTCGAACATCGACGATTGATCGATCTCTTCTTTCAGAGCAATATTCTCTTGGTAGAGCTGATCCCTTAAGCCTTTGATCTCCTCAAAAGCTTTTTGCAGGGCCTCTTCGGCCCGCGCGCGTTCGGTGACGTCCATCATGGTACACACGAATTGCTCCACTTCCCCGGATGCGTTCAAAACAGGATGGCCGACTGTGTGGGTGTATTTAACAGTGCCATCCGGAAGAACGATTCGGTGATCCACTTCGTAATCTGACTTTTCCCTGGTTGCTCCATCTTTTGCCTCCTGCACTTTCGCTTGATCCTCGGGATGCATGCGTTGCAGCCGGTCTTCCCAGGCTGACAGGCCGTGTTTTGGATCAAAGCCATAAATGCGATACCACTCCTCGGAGAGATATAGGGCGTCCCACCCTGGCACGCTCCAGGCTCCACTCCCCGTATGCGTGAGCCTCTGCGCTTCTGCCAGATAACTCTCGCTCCGCCGCAACGCTTCTTCGGTTTGCTTGCGTTCACGGCTCTCTGCATGCAGCGCCTCGTTAGTTGTCTGGAGATCTTGAACTGTATGTTTCAAGTCGTCACGCGCGTGTCTAAGCGATTCTTTGGCTCTCATTTGCGCGATACTCATCAATGCAATAAGAAGGTTCGAAAAGAAGATGGTGAAGAGGGCTGGCATCTCGCTAAGAGTTGGGACCAGCGAATGCCAATGTTGATATCTGAACGCAAGAGTCGAGAGCACTGACGCGAGCAAACCTGGCCCAACTCCACCGACCCATGCGCACAACATGACGGCGCAGAGAAACAGTGTTCCGGGAACCTCGAAATGAGGGTTAATCAATTTCGAAGGGGTCAGTATTAAAGCAAACACGAGAAACGCGAACCCGTACCCCCAAATCCAAGACGGCCTGGACCACAGAAGACGATTGAATCCGGACACGTTCAGCTCCGATCCAAGGGATTACCCTGCAAATTGCTAACAAGCTTTGACGATTCTGGGCCGCCGAGGGGACAGTTTGCAATAAGGTTTTTTCCTGATCCCCTTGGTGGGTCGCGGAGTATGCAGGCTAGAGAATATCGGCGATCGTTCTTTTCTTTCACTAGAAAATCAGCTTCAGCGCGAATTGAATCTGTCGCGATGTCGTCGCGGTGGTAGTGATCTGCCCCACGCCGGGGAGCGGTGCTTGCTGGTACGCTCCCAGAACAGAGGTGGCCCCATTAAATACAGTTGCGGACGTCGGCATGCCGAAGTTGGTGTGGTTCAGGATATTGAAGATTTCCGTGCGGAATTGAACGGATCCTTCTCGGCCCAACAAAGAAACCGGGGTGTCCTTGACGATCGAAAAATCCCATTCCCCTAGATCTGGCCCGCGCAAAATCCCACGCGCAGCATTCCCCAAAATTCCGCAGGTAAGCGCCGCATTGTTTGGGCATGGCACCATCGGCTGCATGTGGAACATGTTCGGATTGAACCACTGGTTTGGATTTCCAGTGATGACCGTGCTGGGATTATATTGAATGAAGTTGGTGGCAGCAACGTAAGCGCCGCCTTCCGTATTCGTCAATACCGTTCCTTGTGCTATGGCCTGGGCATTAACGTCGACACGGTCCGGTGTGGTGTTGAGGTTGCCGGAATTAGATCGGTTTGTAGCCAGAATTGGTGTAAACGCAAACCCGGTCTGGAGAGCGACGATGTTGCCCGTCCACCATCCGTTGACAAGCTTTGAAAGCAGGCCGTTCGACTCAAGATTCGGGAAGTAGTAGAGAAGACTCATACGAAAATTATGACGAACGTCGAAGCAGGATGGTCCGTAATCGTACGTGGTGGTATTTGAACTCACGCCGACATCCATCCCCGGAGCCCCGGCACAATCGGCGGCGATGAGTTGCCCCATCGGTGTGTCCAGGGAATGACCATAGGTGTAGGCTGCCTGCGCTTCCAAACCTCTGCTCAAGCGTTTGTTGAACACGACCTGCAACGAATCGTAATGCGAGATGCCGACCGTATTGTTCGTATTGACCGATCCAAAATTCGGATTGATACGGCACGTCGGGATGGCGCCAATCTGGCAGAGGGGAACGGAATTAGACCAATATTGGACGCCGTTCACAATGGCGGTCGGGATCGTAGGATTTCCTTCGAGTTGTTGCCAGAGGTGCACGCCGCGCGACCCGACATAAGCAACACTGATTGCTGTGTTCCTTGCCAGTTGGCGCTGAACAACCAGATTGTATTGGATATTGTAGGGCTGGCCCGCGCCATAGTAGACCGTAACTGCGCTGTTCGCCTGATTGCTGCTTAGGATTGAGTCCACAGTTGGAGGCGTTATCGGGAACGTAACGACGGCGTTCGCTGGATTCGTGAAGCTATAGGATATCGCTGGGTAAGACCCGCTCGCTTCGTTGGAGAAAACACCACCCAAATTGCCCACGTCGAAATAGATGCCTGCGCCGCCCCGAACCGCCGTCTTGCCATCTCCCAAGACATCCCAGGCAAACCCGAACCGTGGGCTGATATTCCAGAATGTTCCATTCTGCATGACTGGCCCTCGAATCCACGCGGCCAACTCGCCGCCGGGTAGAACGGTGGAATCGGTTTTTAGATTTCGAATCGCATATTCCCTTCCTTGTGCCTCCCGAGGAGTGGTCATGAACTCATACCGCAGTCCCATGTTCACTGTGAGGCGCGAGTTTATTCGGTAATCGTCCTGCGCGTAGAATCCCAATGTGTTAAAGAGGAAGTAGCGGTTAACTTCCGATCCGGTAAGCGGGCCTCCGTATGTCAGAGGTATTCCCCTTAGAAAATTGGCAAAACTGGTGTAGGATGCACTTCCTGAGGCGACCACGGGCGAAGTCAGAGCTTCATTGAACCTGTTCAGGAGCGTCCCGAATCTCAGGCTGTGTTTTCCCCGCTGATAGTAGAAGTCGTCGCCAACCGAATATATGTTTTGCAGGTGAAGAGAATCTGGCGGGCCTACCAGTCTACCGGTGCCGACTGTCGCTAAGTTCGTGATCGAGAAAAAACCAAATGGGTGTCCGGTTAGAAATGGTTCAATTCCGAGGGGAAGAGAACCCACGTTGATCGGGAAACTACCGAAGTGGGTCCGGCTGAAGGCAAGCCTCGCTGTGTTCGACGTACTAGGAGAGATAGTGTGTGTCTCCGCGAGAGTTATGAACTGATCGAGATCGTATCCACCACCTCGAAATTGAGGGAAGGCCGTGCCTGACGGGATAGGAATGCCTTGATTGTTCGCTGAGTTTATGTTGGCCGTATCGATCGTATACCGGGCAAAGAAAGAATCCGATGATGAGAAGCTGTGGTCGAATCGAATCTGCCCATAGTTCACTCCGACCTTTGTCGATGGGCCGAATAAATAGCTATTGGCGCCGTTGTTTGGATTCGGATAGAGCGACAGCATTGCTGCAATGTTGGCATTGGCGATTGGCACTGAGCTGCCGGGTGTGAGGCCAAGTGTGGGGCAAGCAGCCTGGGTTATCACCGTGCCTGCCGCACCGTGGCAGCCAGCCGCAGGTACCAAGTCGTTTGCGGTAAACCCGAGGTTCTCCTGCAATCCTTCGTAGACCGCGTAGAAAAAAGTTTTGTCCTTTGTGATTGGTCCGCCAAACGAACCCCCGAAGTTGTTTTTTTCGAGTTGCGGAATCTTTGGCCCATCAAAGAAATTTCGGGCATTCAAGGCGCTGTTGCGGAGGTATTCGAAGACATCCCCGTGGTACTGGTTGGTGCCGCCCTTGCTGATCATCACCATCTGGCTGCCCATGCTCATTCCATAGGAGGCGTCGTATGTGTCCGTCAACACCTTGAATTCCTGAATGCCATCCAGCCCCAGCGTTGTTCCGGCGAAACTGGCAGTGCCCCAATTCGATTGATTTGCGATCTGAGTCCCGTCCAATAAGAAGTTGTTGGATATGACAGGCGCCCCATTGGAGCTATAAACCGTGCCGGTCATTCCTCCCAATCCGTTTGTGCCGGTGCTGTTCTGGCTGTTCGTTACGCCCGCCTGCAGCAGGCTGAGGTCAATGTAGTTGCGGCCGTTCAATGGCAGGTCTTCGATTTGTTTTCTATTTACCAATCCACCCATCTCGCTGCTGGTCGTCTCTACTAAAGGCGCTCCACCTTCCACAGTCATAGTTTGGGTCACCAAGCCGATATGTAGCGAGAAATTCAAGCTGATGACTTCGGAGACGTGAAGCTCGACGCCCGGCCTTACCTCCTGCCGGAACCCATCTCTCGTAGCGGTAACGTTATACGTTCCCGCAGGCAGGGTCGGAAAATTGTAGAGTCCTCTATTGTTTGTATCCGCCAAATACGAAACGTTCGTTCCGGTATTGAGCGCCTGCACTTTTACTCCAACCACCGCAAGGCCGTCATGATCCGTGATCTCGCCATTCAATGCCGCAGTTTCCTCTTGAGCAAAGGTTAACGAGCAACAGAAAGCCACCACAAGAACCAATGGTGCCAGAAGAACATGTCTGATGCGTGCTTTCACAATCACACCTCTCACAGTGTCGATTTGTGAGCGTCACACTCCGCAACTCACTTACATGCTCGAAATCACGGGAGCGTAGACTCCCGGATTCCAGCCGCCTTGCAACGACTTAAATTTGAGAGCCGGTGAACCATCCCCCATTCTTCCCCAGACGAGAAGAATCTGCAATTCGAACAATCATCTTCACCTACGGTCCACCCCAACAGCAACCTCTTTGAGGTTCCGTTTATGAATGCCAATCGCATCTGATTGGATCGGTACGAACGCAACCTGTAATGCAATTGCGCGTCTCAGGCTTGTAATTGCGATGTCCAAAATCGCTGTGATCAAGCCATGGCGTTCGCACACCGCAAGTACCAGCGTGGATTTTATACGGATCATTTACGGGAGGGCTCTCATGACCGCAGTAGCTCAGACTTCTCAAGCAGCACTCGTCTCGGGCAGCAATGTTCCTGGAAGTACATTTGCTGACAAAGTTGTGGAGTTCATTCGCGTAACGGAATCGACTCTGCTGTTCGATGATTCTCGCCGCGTCGGCGTGCTCGCAGGCAACGGCGGTGGTCTCAAGTTCATCCCTAATTTCCCGCAAAGGTTTTTGCTCGCTTTGGGCTTGCTGTTTGCGGTCTTGTTGCTTCCCGGGTCTCTGCAGGCTCAGAATGCCGTGACGGGCGCACTGACGGGCGTGGTTACGGACTCGACTGGCGCGATTGTTTCCGGAGCCAATGTCAAGATTGTCGATACCGCAACGAACGCAACCATCAATGTCAAGACGAATAGTGCAGGACGTTACAGCGCACCTCTGCTCAAGCCCTCGAAATATCAGGTCAGCGCTACGGCAAGCGGTTTATCCGGTTCGTCGACGACCGTCACCGTCCTGGTTGGCCAGATACCAAACCTTGACCTCACTTTGACCCCTTCCGGCAGCAACACCACGATTGAAGTAAATTCTCAGGCAGCGCAGTTGACGGACACGCAGTCTCCTGCTTTGATTACGACCCTCACCGAAACACAGATTCAGAATCTTCCGGCTCCCGGCGGAGACATTACGACGGTCGCTTATACGGCGCCTGGTGTTGTCCTCAACTCCGGCGGCGCCTATGGCAACTTCAGCTCTGACGGGTTGCCGGGTGTTTCGAATCTCTTTGTTCTGAACGGATATGACGATGAAGATCCCTTCCTGAACCTGAACAACTCAGGATCGAGTAACCTCACCCTTGGTCAGGGCGAAGTCTCCGAAGCGGCGGTGGTGCAGAACGGCTACAGCGTGCAGTATGGTCGAGCTGCAGGCGCCATCATTAACTGGACTACCAAGTCGGGCACAAACAACTTCCACGGAGCGGCCGACTACTGGTACAACGGGAGCGTTCTCAACGCAAATGACAGGTTCCGCAATCAGGCGGGCGTCGGACGCCCCAAGGCCGTCTCCAACCAGTGGGCCGTGAACGGCGGAGGTCCGATCCTCAAGGACAAACTGTTCTTCTTCGCCGATTACGAAGGCCTCCACTACGTGCTGCCAGCCTCCGGCTACGTCGCGTTTCCCACGCAGGCCTTTGAGCAGGCGATTTTGGCACGGGTTCCGCTTGCCAACGTGCCCTTCTATCAGCAGGCGTTTGGTCTCTACAACGCCTCGCCGAATTATGCTCACGCGACTCCGGTCACAAACGGTACAGGACTCCTGCAGGACAGCACCGGCACCTTGGGCTGCGGATCG
>Ga0206964_10069_pt1 | contig 30820 bp, 27 predicted proteins | sample Alteio_BWOrgHeat_25_FD_152980 | JGI IMG/M metagenome (GOLD analysis project Ga0206964, IMG submission 152980) | Enriched cells from forest soil in Barre Woods Harvard Forest LTER site, Petersham, Massachusetts, United States -... | ecosystem: Environmental > Terrestrial > Soil > Temperate forest >...
AACGATATTCAGCTTGGACTCGGTGGAAGAGCAACCTTCTTCGGTGTGGCTGGGCCGGGGTCTGAGTTGCGTATCAACGCGTCAATCGGCCAGGTCGCAGGAGTCAACGGCGAGCTCTATAAGCCTCTCCTCCCAGGCAAACGTTTTTTTGTTGCTCCTCGGCTCTACTATGAGCACACACTATCGGCGTACTTTTCAGGCAGTCAGCAGCTGGCTGAGTATACGGAGAACAGGAACGGCCTTGGCACCGACTTTGGTTACACCTTCAACTCGAAGGCCGAACTGCGCGTAGGCGAAGACTATCAGTGGTACGGTGAAACTCTGCGGGTAGGTACTCCCATCGAGCAGGCCTTTCAAATTACTCCGTTTGTCAGTAATGTACGGTTTCAATACCTGGGGCAGGATAGCGTCCAGGTTCCCACGCGGGGCACGGAATTTCGGACACTCTACACCTACCTAACGCAGCAACCGAACGGTTCCGGAGGTTTCTCTCAATGGGATTCAACGCTGGAGCACTTCATCCCAGTCAAATCTCGCGGGATCATCTTTGGCACCGCCTCGGGTGGCACCAGCTTCGGTGCAACCAACCTGGGCCTGGCCGGATTTTCGCTTGGTGGCCCTTTGCGATTGAGCGCCTACGACCGAGGAGAACTGCTGGGCAGCGACTATTTTCTGGCTCAGGCTGGATATCTCTATCGGCTGCTGAGACTGAATCCAGTGATAGGAGATGCGGTCTATGCCGGAGGATTTTATGAGATCGGAAAGGTATGGGACGGCGCTCCGGGAACCCCAAATCTTCCAAATGACATCTCGGGGATACTGATCTTGAAGACGCTGATAGGACCCATTTATGGAGGAGCAAGCATAGGAGATAGCGATCACCGCAAGTGGTTCTTTGGAGTAGGTCGAATATTCTAGGAGAGGTCAGTCGGATAGGCTGTAAACTTGCCCGCGTGGTGTTGGAAGTAGATTGCAAGAATGCCGCAATGGAGACGATGCCTTGTGGGAACGACAGATGGTACGGTGCATCTTATCAGTGCGAGTCGCGCGAATAAGTCGAGCCTGACGGCGATTGCGCAGCGGAAGATTGTTGCACTTTTCACTGTTCTTGTAGTCGCTCTGGCTGCTGCTGCATGGCCTTTTACCCGGGCACACCTCCAGGCTATTGCAGTGCTGCGGCAGGTGAGTGGACAAGAGGTGCCGTGGATCGTCACAAAGATGGTGACGGTGCCGGTTCATATCGAAGATGTGCAGGTTCAGACTACGACTGGCGCGGTTCGGGCTCGTCTTTATCTGCCCCAGCAGCGCCAGGATGCCCCAGCCCTGATCGTTTTGCACGGGGTACACCATCAGGGAATCGACGAACCCAGGCTGAAAAATTTTGCAGTCGCAATGGCAAGCTGCGGTCTGCAGGTATTGACGCCGGAACTCACGGGAATCAAGGACTATCACATCGATTACAACTCGGTGAAGGTCATTGATGAGTCCGCGCGATGGTTCGCGCAACGAACGGCCGCGCCAGTGGGAGTCATGGGGTTAAGCTTCAGCGGCGGCCTGGCGCTCGTGGCGGCAGCAGATCCGGAGTACAAGTCTGACTTCAAATTTGTTCTCGCCGTGGGTTCCCAGGATTCGATGGAGCACGTCGCAACCTACTACCTCACGGGCAGGGAGGTGCGGCCCGACGGCACGACCGAGCAACTGGCACCGCACGAGTACGGACCGTTGGTTCTGGAATACGAACATCTCGAGGATTTTGTGGCGGGGCAGGACGAAGCCGCTATTCGATCTGTGCTGCAGCAACATCTGTACGAAGACAAAACCGCTGAAGCTCTGGCTGCGGACCGACTCAATGCGCGCCAAAAGGCCGAAGCAATGCAGTTGATGGATTCGAGCTCTGCCTTGACGAAAGCGATGCTGGCATCGTCATCGAAAAAGCACATCCGAGAGATGGATGCACTGTCCCCTGATGGAAAGCTGCAAACAATGACAACGCCGGTTTACCTGTTGCACGGCCGGGGCGATAATATTATTCCATCGGCAGAGACGATGTGGATGGCAGGCGAACTTCCATCGTCAACGCTAAAAGAAGTGCTGATCAGTCCAGTGTTGTCCCACCTGAATATGGACGGTTCGAAACCGAGTCTGGTGGATCAGTGGAAGATCGTGCATTTTTTTGCTGTTGTCATGCACACCGCGGAGAGGAAGTAGGGAGTTTATGAGTGAGTTTGTGACGTTGGAAGAGATACGGGCGGCGAAGGAACGAATTGCGGGCGTCGCCATCAGAACGCCGCTCTATCGTGTAGAGCGCGCGCGGCTACGGATGGGCAACTTTCCCGAACCGGATTTTGACCTCTACATCAAGGCGGAGAGTGAGCAACCGATCGGCAGTTTCAAATTGCGGGGCGCGTACAACATGGTCTCGCAGTTGTCGCCGGAGGCGCTGAGCCGCGGCGTCATCACATACTCCAGCGGAAACCACGCGCAGGGAGTGGCCTATGCAGCCCGTGCACTTGGAGCAAAGGCTGTGATCGTAATGCCGAACAACGCCCCCGAAGTTAAAAAGGCTGCAACCAAAGCTCTCGGCGCGGAGATCGTTGAAGTGGGCCCGGCATCGTCGGCTCGGCGCATCAAAGCCGAAGAGCTGGTCGCAGAATTTGGCTATGCAATGATTCCCCCCTACGATGCTCCGCAGATCATCGCCGGACAAGCCACTTGCGGATTGGAGATTGTTGAGCAGCTTCCTGGAGTGGAGCTCGTGCTTTCGCCCGTAAGCGGAGGCGGCCTTTTGAGCGGCATTGCAACTGCTGTAAAGCTCGCCGCCCGCGCCGGTCTTGCAGATCCGAACGTCAAGGTATGGGGTGCCGAACCGGAACTTGCGGCGGACGCAAAGGAGAGCTTCTACTCGAAGACACTCGTTGAGTGGCCCGCGGAAAAGACCACGCGGACGATTGGCGACGGTCTACGCACACAGAGTCTCGGTGTACTGAACTTCGCGCATGTGCTGGAGTTTGTGGACGGGATCGTATCGGTAACCGAGGAAGAGATCTTAGCGGCGATGCGCGTGATGCTGGGAGCAACCAAACTCGTGCCTGAGCCGAGCGGAGCTGTAACACTGGCCGCGGCCCTCTTCCACGCACACGAGTTACCCAAGGCAAATAAAGTTGCAGTGGTCTTGAGCGGAGGGAATCTTGAACCGGCATTGCGGGAGCGCCTGGAAGGTGAGCTGACTGCAGCCCAATCCTAGTGGTTGTGCTCTTTCTGTTGATATCGGTTGAGCACATCCTCCAAAGAGACCACCCCTTCGAGTGAGCCGCGAATCGCGCGGTTGGTGATGGGAAGCAGGGGCCACCGGTGGAAGTGCGGCAGCGCGCTCGACAATGGAAGGTCAGGGAACAGGATGGGAGTTCTTTCGTCGCCGAGGCGTCCTTCTAGCGTGATACCCTGCAGTTCCATCGAACCAGCCGTCGGGTCTCCGAGGGATTCCCCTCCAGCTTCGGAGAACAGCGCCTCGAGTTCTTCCAGTCTTGCCGCGTACCAGAGTCCGTCTCCGCAATGGACGAGAATCGTAGGGGCAGAGTCATGGTTTTTGTACCTCGCGAGCGCGGCTGCCGCATCCGCAATCGTCTGCGACCCTTCCAGCACCGGCACAGTGACTGGCTTCATAGCATCTTCCAGACGCAGATTGCTCTCTTCTCGCAACTTCTCCATCGAGGGTAGGTAGAGTCCATCCTGGCGGGTCAACTCTTCAAAGATCGGAATTGGCTGCAAACCCCGAGAGATCAGATAGGCGATGGTGTTGGCGAGAATGACCGGCAGCACAATGGAATAATTTCCGCTGACCTCCAGCACCATGAAGACCGAAGTAAGAGGAGCGCGCAAGAATGCGGCAAATAGCACGCCCATCCCGACAAGCGCATAGGACCCAATCGAACCGGTGAGATGAGGAAAGTAAAGCTTTTCAAACGAGCCAACAGCCGCTCCCAGCATCGCTCCTATAAAGAGCGTAGGAGCGAACATCCCACCCGGCGTTCCACTGGAGAACGACAACGTCGTGGCGATAATTTTCAGCAGTGCTAAGACAAGCAGCATCTTCCAGGCGAACTGCGAATGCATCGCTTGATCGATCGCCTCATAGCCTGCTCCCATCACCTGAGTAAAGCCGAAGTAGCCAATGCCTCCGACCAGAAGACCCGCGACCGCCGGTTGAAGCATCTGCGACCAAGCAGGCTGTCTGCGCAACGCAGCCCGCAGATAGCTGAGCGCTCTTGCAAATAGAAGTGAGGCGAAACCGCCGACAATCCCAAGCACTGCGTATGCAAGCAACTCGCGAGAGTCGCGCAATGTAACCGTCGGGATACGAAACATCGGCTCCGGTCCCCAAAACGAGCGCGCTACAACGACGCTCGCCACCGCCGCCAGCACAATCGAACCAAGAACCGCGGCGCTCCATTGCCCGATGACCTCCTCGATGACAAAGAGAATGGCCGAAATTGGCGCATTAAAGGCGGCGGCCAACCCTGCCGCTGCTCCAATTGGAGCAAAGATGCGCAGTTTTTCTTTCGACATGCCGAATCGCCGGCTGACGAGTGAAGCAACGCCGGCGCCGATCTGCAGCGAAGGATCTTCCGGTCCCAGCGAGTACCCGCTCCCGATAGCAAGAGCCGACAACAGGAACTTGCCAATGACGGTTCGAAACGAGATGTATCCGTTATGGATGTAGAGTGCAGCTTTAGTTTGGTTAATTCCGCTGCCGCGCACGTTCGGAAAGACAAAGCGAGTCAGTACAGCGATGACCAATCCAGCAAGTGCAGGGATGATGATCAGCCTCGGCTGATGCGGGCTCGGAGCCGACCCAAGCAGCAGGACGCTCAACCATTCGATAGCCATCCGAAAAGAAACAACCAGTAGACCAGAGATGACGCCGATAAAAATGGATAGCAGAAGGAAGACGCGCTCCTCGCGGTCGGGCGCAATTCGCGCGATCCGTCCTTCTGTACTTACTTCCTGTCTGGTCGCTGGCGTTTCCGCGATGACGGCACGTTCATCCATTTTGACTATTGCTCCATCATCTTTGGAGATTTCGCGAGCAGCAGGAGCAGGGCATCGTCACCCGTGGGCGCTCCGCAGACCTGCTCAGTCTGCTCCTCCGTGTTGTAAATCAGCTTCATCGCGGCGTCCTGACGTGAAGGGTCCTTCAGGAGTTCGATGAGGCTGGCGGTGGCCTCCTTGCTTGCCCAACTTGCAGCGAGAGTCTGCAACGGCGAAGACATTTCGCTCGCGGCTGTAGCTTTAGCATTGCAGGCTTCAAATCGCTTCTTCGCAATATCGCGTGCTTTGAGTATTCGCGCAGCGCGCTCCTTAGCAGGAAGGCTCCTCTGCGGCGCTAAAGCAAGAATCCGCGCAGCGTTATCCATCATTACGGTAGACGGCGAAGTTTGTTTGGTGGAGTCTAAGCCTCCTTCCGTGTGTTCGCGCTCCGCGTGCTCAAACAATCGATAGGATTCTTCGAAGTTTCCGAATTCATACTCCAGACGGCCGGCGGCCTCCAGTGCCGTTCGGTTGTCGGGATCTCGCGCGAGGACTTTCTTGTAATAATTCAGCGCATCAGTCGGAGCGCCGGCTTGCTCCAGAAGTGGCGCAAGAGTCAGGATAAGTCCAACATCATCCGGTGCATTTCCGCCTGCGACAAGAAGCTCCGTCCGCGCGTTGCTCAGGTCATGATGTGCGATCAGGTAGCGCGCCAGTTCGAGACGAACCTCACGCCTGCGCAGAGCGCCGTCGCCCTCCCACGTGCCGTAGATCGCGCCGCGATAGTAGTTAATCGCTGATTGCATGTCTTTCTTCGAAGCTGTCAGCCGTGCGAGCCGAAGATTGATGAGGCCATCTCCGGGCTGGGTCTCCCATAGGCCGAGAAAGTAGTTGTAGGCCTCCTCCGTATGTCCGGCATCAGCAAGCGACTGCGCCAGTAACAGCTCATAGGTGCGATCACCGGGAGCATAGGATAATGCTGTCCGAAGTGCGACGATGGCCTGATCGGGTCGTCCCGAGGCCAACGCCTCCCGTCCTCGAGCCGACCACCTCTCAGCCAACTCCTCGCGATGAAAGGCAAACGAGCGAAAGAGAAATAGCGTAACCGCGAAAAGCACAGCCGTGATGAGCGTCAGACTGAGAAAGGTAAGAGTGTCGCGAAGGATCAGCCGTCGCTTCTCACTCCACTCATTGTCTGTTTCCAATGTCATAGTTCCCTAAGTAAGAGATTGTTGCTCTCCCCGATCGCCATATTTACCTATTCTATGGATAGGATGCACATGAAAGATATCAACGATGGTTCTCCGTTGTGCCCTGAGGGAACGGCGTCAGCACCCGCGAGTCAATTCACCACGATGGAATAACAAGCAGACGGGTTTAGACTGGATTCGCTGGGCTCTCCGGATGCCCGGAGGCGAGTCTAACTGAGGGTCTATGCCGCGTTCTTATCTCTCAAAGTCTTCCGCAATCGTTATTACGACAATGGTGCTTTTGACAGCTGCTGTTGCAATTGGACAATCAAAAGCGCAACGTCAAGCCCAAAACTACGACAAGGCAGCGCGGGCCACCCTCCTTCACGACGCCAACGTCTATGTTGCGTCCGACGCGGACTCTCAAAAAGTCTCTCTCGTAACTCCAGGCCATGAAGTCGTTGTAATCGAGCGAAGCGCGCCGTGGGTTAAGGTGTTCGCCAACACCGACATCAACGACGATGCCAACGAGGACGACCACAACAAGCCGGAGTTTAGCGAAGACGCCAACGTAACTCCAGCTTCTGGTTGGATTCGAGACAAAGGTGTGGTCGGTCCCAATACGCCCGACGGAGATGCGATCCTCTACGGGTCGGCGGCCGAGTTCGAAGACCAGGCATCCAGGCCGCACGCGCCCAAGGGAGCTGCCGGTTCAGCGCATCTGCTTTACAAACGCGTAGCCGAATATTTTCCGGACTCCCCGCTCGCCCCGGAAGCCGCGTGGCGCTCGGCGGATATACGCTGGCAGGTGGATAGAATCGATATCAGCACTCTCCCAAGCGCTAAAGAGCAGGAGGCCTATCTTCGTCCCCAACTCTACGAAGGCGAAATGAAGAAGGTGATGAAAAACTATCCCGGCAGCAAATTCGCAGCACTGGCGGCATACGATCTCATAGACAACAAACTGTGTGGCGACTGGCAGGGTTTGCCGAAATGCCCCGAGATGGAGACGGGGCTATATCAGAAGTACGCGCAGCAATATCCGGACAGTCCGAAAGCAGCCGAAGCGCTCTACAACGCTGTCTATCGCCAGGGCGTCCTAGTCACCATGTACAACGTGCAGGAAGACCGCAAGCGCGCGGACGCCGCTGCACAGAGGACCCAGGCGCTCGCGCAGGATCTGAAACAACGCTATCCCAAGACTGATTTCGCAGCGCGGGGCCAGAGCATCGCGTTTCGCGTCGCCCAGGGGATACCAATCTTCGGAAGCGACAGAGATTGACCGTAGTCAAGGTATCTTTCACGGCTCGCGGCGATTTTCCATTTACGGTATGCACATACTGACGCATTAAGATAAAAGCATGTCGATTTTCAAAATCATCATCCTTGCCATCGTGCAGGGACTTGCTGAACTGCTTCCTGTCTCCAGCTCGGCTCACGTCGTCGTCGCCGAAAAACTTATGGGACTCGACGCGTCCTCTCCCCAGATGACCCTTCTTCTGGTCATGCTCCACACCGGAACCATGTTTGCCGTGATTGTTTACTTCTGGAACCAGTGGAAAAAGACCTACTTTTCGAGCGGTGATGCCTTCAAGAGATTTCTGGTCCGTTTGATCTGGGCGTCCGTTCTCACAGGGATTATTGGCGAATTCATCATAAAGGCGATCGAGAAGACAGCCTTCAAGGGGTCCTCCAAAGCGGAAATTGAATTACTGTTCGGCCGCCTGGACCTCATCGCACCGGCGCTCGCCGCTGGTGGTCTGCTCATCCTGCTCGCCGGCCTGATGGAAAAGCGGCGAATGGGTGCTCACCCCAAGGTCTACGGCGACAGCGTGACCATGCGACAGGCAGGCTGGATCGGCGCGATTCAGGGATTCTGCCTTCCCTTTCGCGGATTCTCCCGTTCCGGAGCCACTATCTCTACCGGTATGTTGACCGGCGCCAGCAAAGAACGGGCAGAGCGCTTTAGCTTTGCCCTCGCGGTAGTTCTAACGCCTGCCGCGATAGGGCGCGAGGTCCTGCGGCTGGTAAGGGCATCGCACGAAGCCTCCGCCGCAGGAACTCCGATTGATCTCCACGCCAACATGGTCACCGGCTTGCTTGGCGCGTTCTTCGCATTCCTCGCAGGTCTTGTCGCACTGAGGTGGCTCAGCAGTTGGCTCGAAGAGGGACGCTGGTATCTATTCGGAATCTACTGTCTGGTCGCGTCAGTTGTCGTCTTCGCCTTATATCGCGCTGGTTACTGAGCCTCGCTCATCATCGTGCAGCAAGCGCATCGCGGTGACTTCGGACAAAGTCGTGCGATGTGAGGACATGAGCCTGCTGCTCGGCAATCAACTGACGCACAGGCAGTGGCAAATCCTGATCCAACGCATCGGCATAGGCCTTTTTGGCTTCGTCCTCACCTTGTTCGGCAGTGGCCAGCAGAGTATGGTCTCCACCGCCTAGCTTCGCTTTCAGGTCGCCCCACGCCCTGCGTAAAGATCCACCGGCAGTCCCTGATTCCTTGATGTCGTGGACGCCGTTCTGGTGCAGCAGTTCTTCCAGATCGCCGCGGAAGCTTGCCCGCTTCAACGACTCCGCCAGAAAATACCGCTTCAGCGTCTCGTCCTTCAGGTGTTCGCCAACATCGGCAAAGCCCTTCTGGCTATCCAGAAGCGCGCTGATAAGGGAGTTCAGTGCCAGTTGCATCTCGTGCTGTCTGCCTGCGTCTGTGGACATGAATGCGCCTCGATCGTTTTCGTAATAGTAGGAATTGCGGTTGGAGCAGGGTCCGCCAACTGTGCGCGATTCTCCTCCGTCGGCGGCAAGCAGGAGAAATCGCGAAAACCCCGCGCCCCTGCCAACCGGTACTAAGGGCCGCCGGGGCAAATGACCCGGCGGCAATATTTACCTATAGATGCCGTGAGCGCTCCATAGGTTTGCACTCAGATACCCCGAACGATGTTTTCCACTTTCCCCCGTCCGGCCAGAGCCCCCTCTGGGATAATCGAAGATGCTCTGGAGGTTCGCGGACTCAGTCGGCATCACCCGGGGCGCAGGCCCTCTGCGCCCCGTGGAGTGCGAGTCCGTGCGTCCCCCTCAATGAAGGCTCCCCAATGAAAACCATAAGGCTTGTCTCCACCCCGACGCGGAACCGTCGCCTCAATGAAATCATTGGGATGGTCGTCCTGGTTACCGCGGCGTTGCTTCTGCTGGCCCTGGCAAGCTACACCCCGACGGACCCCTCCTTCAACACCGTCGGTCATTACGTCTCTGGACGCCCTGCGCATAACTGGACCGGGATGGTAGGCGCGTATTTTTCCGACGCAATGCTGCAGTTGATCGGCGTCGCCTGCTTCTTTCTTCCGTTGGTGCTTGGACGCCTGGGTCTCTGCTGGATGCGATCCCGCCCGGCCGGCTCGCCCCTTGCAAAAACCGTAGGCCTCGCGATGTGGATTATCTTCGCGCCAGCCGCGATAGCCTTGCTGCCGGGTTCAATCCTGTGGCGTCATTCCCTTCCGATCGAAGGCACTTCAGGCCGCCTCCTGGGCGACTTCATGGTCCACTACCTCAACCTCCCCGGCGCCGCCATCGTCCTCTCTTTGATGGTAGCCGTATCGCTTTACCTGGCAACCACCTTCACCTTCAATACCGCCCGCGAATGGGCGACCATCCGCTTCGGATTTGTACAACGCCTCTGGGAATGGTGGCTCCAACGCCGTAGCAGTCGAACCGACGTCATCGCCGTCGACCAAGGTTACGGCAGTAAGCGTGAACAGGCAGAAGCAAAAGCCCGCCGCGCTCGCGAACTCGCCGAAGAGAAGGAGCGAGAGCGCTTCACCCCTCGGCGCACAACTCTCCTGGGCGGTCTCTTCGGCTGGTTTGGCAGAAAGAAGCCAGTCGAACCTATCACCGTTGCGCCGGAAGAGATCGCGGCAAATCACCAGCCGTCGATGTGGCAAGGGATGCCACGAACGCTTGTCGACGCTCCCCCCGTTACTGCGTTCAGCACCGCAGCCGCGGCGGCCGCACCGTTCGCCGAGGCGCTCGCGAAGGCTGCATCCCCCATGCGCGCTCTCGATGACGACACCAACTTCAAAGATCCCGGATTCGATTTTGACGCCGGAACCCGCACCGAGATGCCTCCTTCGGCAAAGGTCCCACTCCCGGCCAGACCCGCAAAGAAGCCGGTTGAAGAACCAAAGCCTCTCACGCCTCCTCCAGCATCTCTCGCAGGCGCAATCTCGTTCGGAAAACGCGCCGACGCCGACATCAAGCCGGTCACGATCGTGCCCAAGAGTGTGCGCGGCTACAAACTCCCTCCGTCCTCGCTTCTCTATCGCAGCGAGGAGCACTCGGTCGTCCGTGAAGAGGCCTTACGCGAAGAGGCCCGTGTGCTCGTCGAAAAATCAGCCGAGTTCGGCGTAGACGGCCAGGTCACGCAGATCAATCCCGGACCCGTCGTGACAACCTTCGAATTCAAGCCCGAAGCCGGCGTCAAAGTCGCCCGCATTACCGGCCTCGCCGACGATCTCTGCCTTGCCATGGCAGCCGAATCCATCCTCATCGAGCGCATGCCCGGCAAGAGCACCGTCGGCATTCAGGTCCCGAACAACGAACGCGAGACCATTTGGCTTCGCGACGTCGTCGAGTGCGAAAGCTTTGCCCAGTCCAAGAGTCGCCTCGCAATCGCACTTGGCAAAGACATCAACGGCCGCATCGTCACCGCCGATCTCGCGAGCATGCCCCATGTCCTTATAGCGGGCTCAACCGGCTCGGGAAAATCCGTCGCCATCAACGCCATGATCATGAGCGTCCTCTTCAAGAGCACGCCCGAGCAGGTGCGCATGATCCTCGTCGACCCCAAGCGCGTCGAACTGGGCATGTACGAGGGCATCCCCCATCTCTTCACGCCCATCATCACCGAAGCCAAACTGGCCGCAAATGCTCTGCGTAACGCCGTCCGCGAGATGGAGCGCCGCCTCAAACTCCTCGCTGCCAATCATGTCCGCAATATCGATCAGTTCAACAAGCTCTTCGACCACGGCAGCGAGTACCTCTTCGAAGACGTCAACCAGGAACCCCTCCCTTACATCATCATCATCATCGACGAGCTCGCCGACCTCATGATGCTCGATCGCGCCAACGTGGAAGAATCCATCACCCGCCTCGCGCAGATGGCCCGCGCCGTCGGCATCCACCTCGTCCTCGCGACACAGCGCCCCTCCGTCGACGTCATCACCGGCCTCATCAAGGCCAACGTTCCCACCCGCATGAGCTTCCGCCTGGCTACGAAGGTTGACTCACGCACGATCATCGACTCCAACGGCGCAGAAAGCCTCCTCGGGCGCGGCGATATGCTCTATCTTCCCCCTGGAACGAGCCGCGTCCAGCGTGTCCACGCACCATTCGTGACGGAAAAAGAGATCGCCGCCGTCACCGAGTTCTGGCGAGCTCAGGGCGAGGCTGAATACGTCCATGGCTTCCTCGAAGGACCAAAGGAAGATGTCGCCAAAGAAGAAGACGGCACTGGCTCAGAGGGCGACAACAACGATCCCATGTACGACGACGCTGTGCGTCTCGTCTTCGAGTTTGGCAAGGCCAGTACATCGCTCCTCCAGCGCCGTCTTCGCATCGGCTACGGACGCGCGGCCCATCTCATCGACATGATGTACAACGACGGACTCGTTGGTCCCGCAGATGGATCGAAACCACGCGAGATTCTTAAGTCGCCCAACTGGATCAGCGAGGTAGATTCAGCCCTTCGATAGATATCGCCTAGTGGTGAACTGTCTTCGAGGAGCGAATCGCAACCACAGCCAAAATACACAACACAGCCAACAACACAATCCAAAGCAAATGAGGATACCTGTCCGTAAATGGCCGCGTGTCGGGACGCGCGCGAAAACTTGGGTTCAACTCCTCCGGCCCCAGCTGCACCTCCCGCATAGTCTCCGAAGGCGCAAAGAGCCTGGCATAGTCGTACTGCGGAGCGGTCAGCGCAGAATCTCCGTAGAACAAAGTCAGCGTCTGCCCAGCCGAGTCATCAAAGCAAATCTTGCGCTGTCGCATCTCCAGCCGAACCGCCTTGATTGGAAGCGGCGAGTCGTCCCCATTTTCGATTGCCACCTCAACCGCAGCTGTGCTCTGCATATTCGAGCCAAGAATCGTCGGAACACTCAGCTGCTCCTGTCGAATCTCGCGGCCCGACTGCGTAAGATGAACTCGTGAAATCGTACCAGCGAGGTTCTCACTCGCAGCCTCCTTCGCCCCATCTGGACGGTCACTAACCCGCACATCCCGACTGAAGTTTGCCTTATAGCTTGGTGCAAGATCGAAAGAAACCCGCTCTACCGGAATACGCTGCGGCAAGGAAAATGTTGCGATGCTTTGCCGTCCGCGCTGCGCAATATTCGTGGTTGTCACCGCCGTCGTATAAAGCGATTGAGCTTCACGGCTCGGCGTAACAGCGACACCCCGCACCATGTCCGGCGTCACTGTGAAGTTTCGCGCGCCTGCCGCCGCAGAGACAGCCAACTCAATATGCAGATAAGGCAGACTCGTCTCCTGCAAATGAATGGTCGTATTTCGCGAAAGATGTTGAGATGTCAGATCGAAAAGAGTGAACTCTCCCAACTGTGTCTGGTTCGAATAGTTAGGATCCCGTGTCCCCGACACCGTAACCGTCGCTAGAAAATTCTTTCCCGCAAGATCCAGCGCAATCTCGGTGTACGAGCGATTTGGCATCTCCAGATCGAAGACGATGTTTCGGCCGCGAAGCCCCAGGTTTCGCACCTGCGCAGTTTCGCTGTCCACTTCCTGTGGCTCGCTCAGCGTAATCGCATAAGGAACCTCGCGGCCATTTTTATAGAGCCGCAAGTCCTTCAAGGAAGCAGCCGCATGGGGAAAGACCTGCGAATCGATGACTGCGCAACTCTGCGCAGCGCCCTCGGCCACTGCAATGCTACGCTGATACCGGAAATATTGAGGATCAGCCGACGCGGGCTCGGTTCCCGGCGTGGCCTGCCACAGAAGCAATGCAACCAACAAGCCAGCTTTCACCGATCAACTCCTTCGCGTGCGTTATCTCCCGAGACAGACCGCGCAGGTTCACGCAGCGACAGCCAATCCTTCTGGTAGGCGAAACTCACCGCCATCAGCAGAGCTCCCAGGCCAAGAAAACTCAGCACCCGGTAGCCCTGGCTCAAGTCGCGAGTGTCGTACAGGAAGGTCTTGCCGATTGTGAAGACCAGCAGAACCAGCGCTTGCCAGCGAATAAAAGCCGATCGCTTCCAGAATCCGATTGCCAGCAATCCCCCTCCATACACCATTAGAAACGCAGACACCGCCAGCGACCTCTGAAGCTCAGCCTCCGGGTTGCCAACGCTATATCGCCACGCCGTATCCAACTCGCGCACGCAAGCAAGCACCGCAATCAGATTCAGCGCGACGATCGAAGTTCCCGCGATCTGCAGCCAACTCGGCGTAGCGGCATCTTCATTTCGTCGAGCATGCAGCGCAATTCCCGCAGCGGCACCCAACGCGGCAACGCCGAACAGGGAAGTAGCAAAACGGCTGTTCAGAAATGCTGTATCGATCCGATAGGAGAGCCAGAACGGCTGCACCAACAGCCCGAAGAACCCTAGTCCCAGGGCTGCAACGGCAAGCCTCCGCAAAGTGCGATGAATACTCAGTGAAGCAGGCTCTAGCGAGGGGCCGGAGAGCCGCGCTGAAATCCAAAGCAAAGCCACACCTTCTGCCAGCCACCCGATCGTAATCCAGCGTCCACTAGCCTTCAGTGGAATTGCAACCGTCAGGAAGACCACCGCCAGAGACAGATGGACTGCCGAAGACACACGACTCTGCGGAAGGCGCATCAGCCCCAGGTAAGCCGCCCCGAACAGAACGGCAATCCAGGGCAACAAATCATGCTGATGCGAATCCTGCAGAACCGAGTACAGTGCCAGAGCAACAAACATCGCATCTGCCAGCGGAAGAAAAACTTCTGCGATAGGTGTCCACGCGTACCCGCTCCCGTTTCCACGACGGATCGTAGGAAAGAGAAAGGTAACAAAGAACAAAACGATAAAGAGCACCGTGATTCCCAACGGTTGCCCAACATTGAAGGCTCCATAGTACTCGGCATACCACCCAACGAAGTATGCAACGGTAGCCGGGAAGGCCCCAAGCAGCAGCCGCGACCAATTCTTCAACCGAACCAATACCACGGCCGCAATATCAATCGCCAGAACATAGCTGAACAGGAAAACCTCGTGGTTGCCGCCAGTAGCGAGAAGCAGCGGCGTCGCAAACCCTCCCGCCAGCGCGTAAGCCGCAAGTATCTGGCTGTTCTGCACCCAGGCCATGTAAGAGTTCCACGCCGTCACCAGAACCATCGCCCCAAGAGCCGCGCTTGCCGGCAGCAGATGGTACAGCTGAAATGCAGCCCACAGCGACAGGTACAGCACTCCACTTCCGACCGCCTTCAGAGAATAGGAAAAAGCAGGAAAACCCTTTTTGCGGAAGCGCTCCGACCACAGGACAAGCCCTGTTCCACCCACCATCCCGGCGGCCACGCGTCCTATCGGCCCGATCCAGTGGTTATCGATCGCCCATTTCAAAAACAGGGTTGTCGCCACCAGCAGCGCCACAATCCCGATCCGGCTAAAGAGCTGCGACCCGATCCGGCTTTCCAGCGATCCGGTGTCTCTGCGAAGTTTTTGGCCAAAATCCAGCGAGATCGGTGCATGAACTTGCGACGCCACAGGAGGCCGAGGTGGCGGAGCAGCAGCCTGCCGGCTCACCCCCGGTGAAACTGCTCGCAACTCAGCCAGTTGTCGTTCCAGCGACTCCACTCGGGCCGAAAGCCCAGCCAACTCTGCAGCCACTCGATCTTCCTGGTCAGGCTGCCTCTGCTGATCCTCCGGTGCCATGGAAGATACTTTACCGCTATCCCGCAAAGGAGTGGAATCAAACTCCATCAGTTGATACTCTTTGCCAAACGAAATACCACTATGCCGCTTCAAGTCCTGGTCATCGACGACGACGCTCTCAGCCGCGAGGTCTTCGTCCTCCTGCTCGAAGCCGCCGGCTACACTGCCGAGTCAGCTGAGTCTGGAGAAGCCGCTCTCTCGCTACTACGGTCCGCGCCGCTACCGCCCCAGGCGATCCTTGCCGACCTCCAGATGCCCGGAATCACCGGAAACGATCTGGCCAAGCGTCTCCGTCGACTCTGTGGCCCTGCCGCGACTCTCTTCGCAATGAGCGCAACGCCACCCGAGAATGGTTCAGTCCGAGACTTTGATGGCTTCCTTCTCAAGCCATTTACCATCGACCTGTTCACCGCATCCCTCGCCGGAGCAGCTCGGCAAGCAAAGAACGACTTCCACACTCAAGAAACCCCCATTCTTGACGAGTCCATCTACCTCAAACTCACGGTATCCATGCGCCCACCGCAACTCGAGCAGCTCTACGCGCTCTGCCTCGCGGACATCGACGCACGTCTCACAAAAATGCAGTTGGCGGCGTCAGGCTGCGACGACAAAACCTACCGGGCCGAAGCCCATGCCATCAAAGGAAGCTGCGGAATGGTCGGAGCTCTGGAGTTGCAAAGCCTTGCAACTTCAATGGAAAAACAAGGCTTAAGTGATGACCATGTAGCTTCACTCAAGGAAATCCTGTTAGCAGCGAAACGCCTCCAGCGTATGCTGAGGGCACGCGAGACCAGTCATAGCCAGGACACCGGGGACTCAGGAGAAGATGCGCGATGAAGGAAGCAATGAAGAAGTTTGAAGAGGTAGGAATAGCCGCCGTAGCGCCAATTCGCATCGTGGTCGCAGACGATCATCCAGTCGTGCGCTTCGGAGTGAAAAACATGCTCGAAAACGAGGCCGGCTTCGAAGTTGTCGGCGAGGCTGAGGACGGCGACGTAGCCATCACTCAGACTCTCGAACTCGAACCCGACATCCTGCTGCTCGATCTCGCCATGCCGCGTCTGCCCGGCCTCGAAGCCCTTCGCGCCATCATGAACAAGTCCCCGCGCGTCAAGATCATCATGCTCACCAGCACCATCTCCACCCAGCAGATCATTGAGGCCTTGCAGATCGGCGCCCGCGGGATCGTCCTGAAAGACGCTTTCGCCGGCGATCTCTCGCGCTCCCTGCGCGCCGTCCTCTCCGGCGACTATTGGATAGGTGGAGAGCGTGTCGTCAATCTCGTCACCGCGCTCAACGCCCTCATGAAGGAGGCCGCCGCAACACCCGAGCGCAAGACCTACGGCCTCACCCCGCGCGAGCTCGAAGTCGTTACCTGCATCGTTGAGGGCTGCAGCAACAAGGATGTCGCGAAACAGTTTTCCATTAGCGAAGAAACGGTAAAGCGGCACCTCTCGAACATCTTCGACAAAACCGGCGTCTCGACCCGCCTCGAACTCGCCCTCTTTGCCATCGCCCACAAACTCGTCACGCTCGACAGCTAGCCATAGACCTTACCGCCCAACAGCTTCAGTATGATGAAGAAATGGGCGAACCTACGGCTTCTGACGTCGTCGATCTACTCGTAATTGGTGCAGGGCCAACGGGTCTTGCGTGCGCTATCGAAGCGCAACGCGCCGGCTTTACAGCCCTTCTGGTGGACAAGGGCTGCCTCTGCAACTCTCTTTTCCACTACCCGGCCAATATGACGTTCTTCACCACGCCGGAGCTCCTCGAGATCGGCGACATGCCCTTCTCCAGCCCGAATCAGAAGCCCAATCGCAACGAGGCCCTCGAGTACTACCGCAAGGTAGCCGAACACTACAACCTTAACATCCATCAGTATGAAAACGTCGAGCGAGTCGAAGGCTCTGACGGCAACTTCACCGTCCACACCCTGGATCGCTTCGGGCGTCCTCTCGCACACCGCGCCCGCAAATTAGTCATCGCGACGGGATACTACGACCTGCCCAACTACCTTGGAATTCGCGGCGAAGATCTCAGCAAGGTAAAGCACTACTACCACGAGCCTCACCCCTTCTACGGCCTCGACGTCCTCGTCATAGGCGGCAAAAACTCTGCAGCCATCGCAGCGCTCGACCTATGGCGCCATGGAGCGAAGGTGACCCTTGTCCATCGCGGAGCCGAGATGCATCGCCACGTCAAGTACTGGATCCTCCCTGACATCAACAACCGCATCAAAAACGGAGAAATCAAGGCGCACTTCAACTCCAACGTCACCGGCATCGCCGAGGACAACGTAACCCTCGCCACCCCCGAAGGCGAACTCACTCTACCGAACCACTTCGTTTTCGCGCTCACCGGCTATCATCCGGACTTCAGCTTTATCGAAGGCCTCGGCGTCACCCTCGACGAAAGCAACGACCGCTGCCCCATCTGCGACCCCGCGACACTCGAGAGCAACGTCCCCGGAATCTATCTCGCCGGAGTCATAGTCGCGGGCGAGCGTACCAACGAAATCTTCATCGAAAACGGTCGCTTCCACGGCCAGCTCATCGCCCAGCATCTCCGCACCGCACTCACCGCCCAACCGGTCGGTCGCTAGCCAATCACGCGTCGAAGAAATCCCCGCACTCCCATCCACGTAAGCAGGCATAACGAAGCCACCAGCATACTCACAATAAAAATCGGGTTCATATGCGGTAGGCTCGGCGTCAAAGCCGCCCGAAGTCCTTCACTCATGTACACAATCGGATTGATCAACACGCCAACCTGAAGCCACCGAATAGGCGTCAGTGCTGCCCAGGGGTAATAGACGCAGCCCAGAAACGTAATCGGAATCACCACTACGCCGAAGATCAATCCAATCTGCTGAGGCTTCACGCTCGTCCCGATTGTCAGCCCGAGCGCTCCGGCCGTCAGGCTGGCAAGCGCAATTACCACAAAAAGAAAAGGCCAGCTGCTGACATGCGCAACAGGATGAGTCGCCGGCACATAATAAGCCAGCGGAAACACAAAGCATGCTGCTATCACGCTCTGCACAGCCGAAAAGCAAATCTTCTCGATCGCGACAGCGGGTACAGGCAGCGGGCACATTACGCGATCGTCAATCTCTCGTGTGATCCCAAACTCCTGCGCCAGCGGTAGAGCCACAGCCGCAATCCCGCTGAACATAATTGCGACTGCCATCAATCCGGGAAGTAAAACCGTGCTGAACGCGCCGCCCGCCATGGCGCCGGTCGGGTTCATCGCCGCGCCAGCGCTCATGTGCGGAATCACATACGTGAACACAAACAAAAACAGCAGCGGGTTCATGCACACCCGGATGATGAAAGGCAGAAACTCCCGCCGAAGCACATGCAGATCTCGCACAAACAGCCCGGCAAACGCCCGGGCATACTGCATCATCTTCGAGGGTTTCTCGCTGCGACTCACCTGCGCGCGACCCGCTTCGACTTCAGCCAGCTCCGTCATGATTGCTCCATCCGTCAAGAACCTATTCGCGAAGATCTCTACCTGTCAGCCGAATAAACACCGTCTCCAAACTCGTTTCCGTTATCGCAAGGTCGCGCAGGCCATAGGGATCCGCTTCCCGAACGATATCCGAAAGCAACCCATCCGTGCCCTGCGCGAGCACCCGAATTCCCTTCGCCGTCGGCTCAACTCCAGTCACGCCGGGTAGCCGTCGCAACTGCGACGTCAACTGCCCGGCATTCCCTCTGCCCCCCAGATCAAGTTCGTACACCTTCTGCGCTCCCACAGACCCCTTCAATGCAGCCGGCGTATCTTGCACGAGAATCTTTCCATGGTCGATGATCGCCACGCGATCGCAAAGCTCATCAGCCTCTTCCATGTAATGTGTCGTCAGCACCACTGTAATCCCTTCCTCGCGCAGCCCGCGCACAGCCTCCCACATCGCAATGCGGCTCTGCGGATCGAGCCCCGCACTCGGTTCATCAAGAAACAGCACCTTCGGGTGATGTGCGATCGCTCTAGCAATTTGCACTCGTTGCGCCAGACCACCGGATAGCTGCGCTGGATAAGCGCCAGCCCTCTCAGCCAGATGAAATTGCGCCAGAAGCTGCTCGGTTCGCAACCTTGCCTCCGGCCGCGAAGATCCAAAGTACAAACAATGAAAATAAATATTCTCGAAGATCGTGCATGACCGATCCAGCGTGTTGTACTGCGGCACTACACCAATGCATCGACGAGATGCTGCCGGCGTCTTCACCACATCGATCCCTGCGATTCGCACTCTCCCCGCTGTAGGCAAAGCGCGTGTCGTACAAATGCTGATGGTTGTTGTCTTGCCCGCGCCATTCGGCCCTAGCAGGCCAAACAACTCCCCCTCGCGCACGCTCAAATCAATGCCATCAACAGCGACGACCTGCTGCTTGCCTTCGTAAATCTTCCGCAAGCCTTCAATCTCGACAATCACAGCAGATTCATCCCCCCGCGAGCAGCTTCGATTATATGCAACCCTCTCATCTTCAGGCAGCTACGCGGATCACAATCTTCCCGAAATGCGACCCCGATTCCATAAACGAAAACGCCTCCCGAGCCTCGTCGAATCCAAAGACGCGATCCACCACTGGTCGCATCCGCGCCCCGGCGATAGCCGCATTCATCTCTTCAAACATCGCTCGTGAGCCAACATAAATTCCCTGCACGCGAAGCTGTTTATGCAGAATCGGCGTCAGTGCCAGCGGCTCGGTCGTCGCCCCACCGGACAGCACTCCGATCTGCGCCACCATTCCGCCCACGCGAGCAGCCCGCAGCGACTGCCCGAATGTCCCCGCACCCCCAACCTCAATAATGCGGTCCGCACCCACCCCATCCGTCTCTTCCGCAATCCATTTCCACCACTCAGGCCGCGCCCGGTAGTTGCATCCCGCGTCCAGCCCAAGCCCACGGGCCCGCTCCAGCTTCGCGTCACTCGAAGACGTCCCAATCACTCGCGCTCCCATGAGCTTCCCGAATTGCAACGCAAACATCGAAACCCCACCCGTCCCCTGAACCACAATCGTCTCGCCACTTCGAGCCGGGTCGGGACGCTCTCCCGCAAAGTGGAGCGCATTCCAGGCCGTCAGCCCCGCGCATGGAAGCGTAGCCGCCTCTTCGTAGCTCAGGTGCTCTGGAAAACGAACCACCCCGTCCTCGGCCAGCAGCACATATTCCGCAAGCATCCCGTCGACGTCTCCGCCGAGCGCCGCCTTCGACCTCTCCGCTGTCAAAGGACCGTCGAGCCATCGCTGCATGAAGATTCCGCAGACCCGGTCGCCCACGCGCACTCGCCCGACGCCCTCCCCAATCGCAACCACCTCTCCCGCACCATCTGAGCAGGGAATACGCGGCAGAGACATCCTGGGGTTGTATTGTCCCCTTACCATCATCAAATCGCGATAGTTCAACGACACAGCGTGGACCCGGATCAATACCATCCCCGCCGCAATTTGTAACATCGGCAGTTGCATTTGCTCCAGACGTTCCACCCCAAACTGGTTTACTGCGTAAGCCCGCATAATCGCCTCATAAAATATCAGATGCTCATCGCCGCCATCTCGCATCCAGTTGTTTCAACGCGAAACTAATTGTGTTTATCGATTTCCACCGGCGTAGAATGAGTCTATGTCGCGAGGATGGGAGAGCAAATCCGTGGAAGAACAGCAAAATCAGGCTGAGGCTCCAAAATCTGTCAATCCGGACAATCATTCCGAAGTCGCGGAGCGCAAACGCAGGCTTCAGGCGCTCGAGTTGCAGCGCGAGCGCATTTTGTCCGAGCGAACCTCAAGCCCTCACCGCCGGTCTGCGCTCGCTATCGCGCTGGCCGATGTCGAAGAGAAGCTTACGGAGCTAGGCTGGACGATTCACCTCTAGAGAGCGCTCGCTCAGCTGTGCCGGTGAAAGGTCACCGAGTTCGCCTGGTCAATCGTCGTCATTACGATCGTGTGAATATTCACGTGTGCCGGCCGGCTCGCCGCCCACACAATCGCATCGGCAACATCCTCCGGCTTCAGTGGTGTAATGTTCTGGTACACCTTCGCCGCGCTCTCTTCGTCCCCTCGAAAACGAATCTTGCTGAAGTTGGTCTCCACCATCCCCGGATCGACAGAGGTAACCCGGACAGGTGTGCCCATCAGATCAATCTTCAAGCCCTCGCTGATCGACTTCTCCGCGGCCTTAGTCGCGCAATACACCGCGCCATTCGCATACGTAATATAACCAGCAGTCGAGCCCATATTAACCACGTGTCCGCGCCCGCGCTTCACCATTCCCGGCACAACACTGCGCGTGACATACAGCAGCCCCTTCACGTTCGTGTCTATCATCTCTTCCCAGTTTTGCGGATCGTCTTCATACAGCTTCGCGAGACCTCGGCTAAGTCCTGCATTGTTCACGAGCACATCGATCTCGCGCCATTCCGCCGGAAGACCTGCGATCGCCGCTTCCACCGCCGCACGTTTCTGCACGTCCAGTTCGAAGACGTGCACAGCTGGAGCTCCGGCGGAAATCAGCATCGGCCGAAGCTCCTCCAGCGCACCCGAGTTACGCGCGCACAAAAGGAGCCGAGAGCCCTCCCGCGCGAAAGCAATCGCAGTCGATCTGCCAATACCGGAGCTCGCTCCGGTCACAAATACCGTCTTTCCCTGAAGAGATGTCATAACTTCTTATATCTAAAAACCTAAGACGCCGTACAGCAAGAAAGGCTGCCGGCAAGGCAGCCTTTCTCTCGCAATTAAAGAAATCCGCGACTTACTGTGGGTTGGCAGCCGCCGAATCCGGACCGCTCTGTTGCACACCGATGGCATCCCCCGAAACAACCAGTTGCACACGCCGGTTCTGCGCCCGCCCCTGAGCCGTATCGTTGTCCGCCACTGGTTTCGCCTTGCCGAAGCCGGTCGAAGTGATGTTGTCCGGCTGAACGCCCTGTGTTATCAGGAAATCCCTCACCGCATCCGCGCGATTCTCCGAGAGCTTCTGGTTGTAGTCATCACCGCCGACGCTGTCTGTATAGCCCTCGACTTGCAGCTTGAGCCCAGGGTAAGCCTGCAGAATCCCGGAGACCTTTGCGAGACTGATCTGTGTGTTCGGCTTCAGTGTGTACTTGCCGGTATCAAACAGCACATCCGACATATTCACAATCAACCCGCGCGCCGACTCGCTCGTGGCCAGAACGCTATTCAACTGCGCGCGCAGCTTCTCCCGCACCGCGTTCGCATCCTGAGCGTTCTTATTCGCGGCCGACGCTCTTGCCTGCGCCTCTGCCGCTGCGGCCTCAGCCCGCGCACGCTCCGCATCAGCCTCGGCCTGCGCCGCTTTCGCGCGTTCTGCCGCCAGCGCCGCCGCCTGTGCATCCAACTGCGACTGCTGCGCCTGGGCCTGAGCATCGCGCTTCGCATTCTCCGCGTTCAACTGTCGTTCCGCCGCCTGCCTGCGCAGAGTCACAAGCCTCGCATCCTCGGCACGTTGCACCGCCTGGCGTGCAAAAGTGATCTCCAGCGAGCGGTTGCCCTTCTTGTTCTGGTCGATCGCGGTCGCATTCTGCAGGTCCTGCATCGCCTCCTTCATGATCTCCGGAGCATACTTGTCTGCCTCGGCGGCCTGGGCAATGCGAATCGCATTATTCGCCTGGTACAGCTCCAGCGGAGACTTCTCATCGCGAGTAATCGGATTCGGATTCGACTTCGCGCCTTCCGTCTGAGCGTAAGTTCCACGCGGCAGCAGCAAATAGTGAGCGTTTACCTTCTCCAGCACGCCATTCGTCTTGTTAGTGATGATCTCGTTCTGCAGCACCACCACGTCGCTCGGCTGCGTCACCGAAAAATACGGTTCTGCAGTAACGATCATCCCGAACGACTGCAGCGCCGTCGTCACATCGATGTTGTTCTTCGTCCCTGCCGGCAACACCTCGCCCAGATTACTTGGACGCCCATCCGGCGTAATCGCCCACAGAACGTAAGTCAGGTACTCCGGCCCAAATCCGTTCGCCGGAGTGAGTCCCTGGAACCTCGCCTCAATATGGATTCCGCCACGTTCGCTGGTCACCTTGGCCTCGCCCTTCGCTAGCGGAAGCAGCGTCGTTCCTTTGAACGCAATGACGGTCGAACCGTTGCGATGCATATAATTCACCGCATCCAGGTCGCGCTGCACCACCTTCACGCGATAAAGGTAGATCCCATTGTCCTGCTTCTCAACCTGTTGCGGAGCCATCTGCGAAGTCGGGTTTGGTTCCTGACCATAGACCACGTTATTTGCAGAGCCGTATATTCCTGAAAATCCAGCAATTACCACCGAAGCCATTAAAACTATCTTGGGAAGAGCCATTTCCACGTTCTCCTTACGAAACCTTACTCACGCCTGACAAATCAATCCAAATCTACCCAAACTGCGTTGTGGGCCACTATCTGCGATGCCGCCTGAAAAGCAAAGGCTGTACGAAACTGGTAAACCACCTTACAACCATGTCACGCCGCCACCATCCGGGCAAGAAAAACTCCCCCTTCACCCGCTGAAATGGGTGAAGAGGGAGCAACTCTCTAACTATCTCTATCTAAGGCTCTAAGCGCTGTGCTGATGTGGTTGCGCGGTCCGATGCACGAAGTGGTACGGCGGCCAAGGCCCCGAAAGTTGCATTCTGCAATCCTTCAGTTCCAGGGTGGCCGACGTGTACTTATTCTGGTACCGCTCCACCGTCTTGTTATCGATCAGGTGGGCGATATCCAGCAGCATCTTGCCCGTATCCATCCGTTTGCAGGTAATCTCCTCCGCCAGCGGAAGAAACATCCTGTGCATCTGGATCGACAGAGCGCGGGCCTTTGACTGGCGCTCCCGCTGCCGGCTCGCGCTCTCCCGCAAACTCGTTAGGTACTGCTGGCCAACCGTCATGTCCCGGGTTGCGTTTCCTGGGCAGATGTCATCCACCAGGACCTTCAGGTGCATCTCCGCCTTGCCGCGCAGACGCTCTACGTTTGCTTGAAAATGGCGCTGGTTGGACCGCACCGAGCGCCGCAGCGCATCGTCATCCTGAAAGGTCGTGCCAAATCGGAAGGGAAGTACCGTTGATAATTTAAAACATTCCGCAACCACACGAGCGTGATCCTTGGCTGCCTGCTGGTCCATCCGTTCATTGTCTTCCGCGCTGTGTTCGGAGACGATGACCGCCAGATCGCTGGCAGGAAAGAGGAAAGTTTGATTACCGAACATACCCGTCACCCCGGTCAGGGGCATCGGACGGCGGTGCCGGCAAAGTTCCGGAAAGGCCTGTCGTTCTGCGACGCAATAGGCATACCACATGGTTTATTTCCTTCCAAAGCGCGCTGAGGGGTCTAACCGCCCCATCAGGAAGTTGGTTATGCAACTCATACCGAAACGACGATTGTCGGGAAGCTCTTCATGCAATAGAGTTTGGTTCTTTGGAGTGCGCTATTTTCGGTGCAATCCATCGAACCGAGAGGGATAGTAAGCCTATTGAAGTACGATTGGCAACACTTTCTTCTGCAAACCGTCTAAATCTCTTGCCTCCATAATCTGAGCAGTACTCTTTGCTGCTGGAAAATGACCTTCCAGGGGCACAATCTCCTGGCATATCCCGCCGGTGCACTTCAGGCAACTCGTTCAATATCAGCAAGTAGATTTGCAGCCAGCACGCTGTAATCCGAATCCGGTAACATCTGATATATATGGCTCAAATCGTTTCGCTCGAATGCTCTCGTTGTAACCACCGTATTTCCGCCGACACCCCACAGACCGTCTGTCCCCTCTGCGCCGGCTCCCTTTACGTCCGGTACGACCTCGACCATCTCAAAAAGACCATCCGGCGTGAAGATATCGCCGCCCGCGCCACCGCCTCCCCTGCCAGCCTCGGCATGTGGCGCTACGCCAGTGTTCTGCCCGAAGTAACCCGCGTTACCCTCGGTGAAGGTTGGACGCCCATGCTCCACAGCCAGCGCTACCCTGGCCTTTACATCAAGGAAGAAGGAGCCAATCCCACCGGAACCTTCAAAGCCCGCGGCCTCGGCCTCGCCGTTACCATGGCCAAACACTACGGCCTCCATCATCTAGCCGTCCCCAGCGCCGGCAACGCCGCAGGAGCCCTCGCCGCCTACGCCGCCGCCGCCGGTATCACCGCTCACATCTTTATGCCGCAGGATGTCCCGCTCGCCAACTACCTCGAAGGCATCGTCTACGGAGCTGATGTCACCATGGTCGATGGCCTCATCTCCGACTGCGCCCGCATCGTCGGCGAAAAAATGAAGGCCCAGCGCGAAGCCAACACCCCCATCGCCGACGCCTGGTTCGACATCTCCACCCTCAAAGAGCCCTTCCGCGTCGAAGGCAAGAAAACCATGGGTTATGAGCTCGTCGAACAGCTCGGCTGGACCTATCCCGACGCCGTTTTCTACCCCACCGGAGGAGGAGTCGGCCTCATCGGCATGTGGAAGGCCTTCGAAGAGATGGAAGCCCTCGGCTGGGTCTCCGGAAAACGTCCCAAAATGTACGCGCTCCAATCCGCCGGCTGCGAGCCCATCGTCAAGGCCTTCGAAGAACACAAGCCCAACAGCGAGTTCTTCCAGAACGCCCAGACCTTCGCCGCCGGACTTCGCGTCCCCAAGCCCTACGGCGACTACATCATCCTCGACATCCTCGCTAAATCCGGAGGCAAAGCCATCGCCGCCGACGACGAAGCCATCCTCCAGAGCATCCTCGACTACGCACGCCACGAAGGCATCTTCCTCTCACCAGAAGGAGCCACCGCCACCGCTGCCTACGACACTCTCATAGCCTCAGGCGAACTCAAACCAACCGACAAAGTCGTGCTCTTCAACACCGGCGCCGGCCTCAAGTACACCGACGTCATCGCCGAAGCCATGGCCCTCAAGCGTCCCGACACCGAAACGGTCGCACTTCCCACGAGCATGCCCGTAGGAGGCATCATCACCCCCCAATAGCCGATTCTTCGGAGTGGATCGCTCTCAACGGGACGTTCTCTGCCGCGCAAAACATATAATGGGCGCAAGCAAGCAGAATCATCTCTGAGGATCCACTCCGATGAAGCGATCAACCTTTTCCGCGCCCATATCTTCCGACCGTAGGCGATTCCTCAAGTCCGGAGGAGCCGTCGCCGCAGGGCTGATCACCCAGGCCGCCATTCCGGCGCAGTCCTCCGCAGCCACTCTGCCTGCTCTACCCTCCAACGCAAAAACTCTAGCCGCCATGCCGACCCGCAACCTCGGCAAGACCGGCTACAAGGTAGGCATCTTCTCCCTCGGCGGCCAGGCCGCGCTCGAAAAAGCCAACAACTTCGACAACGCCGTCCCCATCATCGAGCGAGCCCTCGACCTCGGCGTCAACTACATCGACACCTCCTCTATCTACGGTGGCCCCGAGCGCTGGAGCGAGCAGTACGTCGGCCGCGCCATGAAGACCCGCCGCAACGACGCATTCCTCGCCACCAAGACCAAAGAGCGCACCCGCGAGGGCTCTCTCCGCATGATCGAAAAGTCCCTCAAGCTCCTCAACACGGACCACGTTGATCTCTGGCAGCTCCACGACGTCGGCCTGCCCGAAGACGTCGACGCCATCTTCGCCAAAGGCGGCGCCATGGAAGCCCTCACCGAGATGCACGACCAAAAAGTCGTCCGCTTCCTCGGCGTCACCGGCCACTACCGCCCCGAAGCCCTCATCGACGCAGTAAACCGCCATAACTTCGACACCATCCTCATGTCCCTCAACGCCGCCGACACCCACATTCACAGCTTCTCCGACAAGCTCCTCCCGCTAGTCGTCGAAAAGCAGATGGGCATCATCGGCATGAAGGTTCCTTCGCGCGGCCGCCTCCTCGCCTCCTGGACTCCGCCATCCCTCGAACAACAGCAGCACTCCTGGGAAGGCTCCGCCATCGCCACGCGTCCCGGCGTCATGAACATGCGCGACGCGATGTACTTCACCCTCTCTCACCCCGTCAGCACCGTCATCATCGGCTGCGACAATATCGCGCAGTTAGAAGAAAACGTTCACCTGGCCCGCGAATTCACCCCGCTATCTCAAACCCAGATGGCGTCTCTCAACGACCTCGCCGAGCCCGTCGCCAAACAATCCTTGTTCTTTCGTTTCACCGACCGCAGCAAAGGTTGAATTGAGCAACAACTCCGCGGCAGCCTGGCGTACAGCGGCTGGTAAAAATTCCTCACAATTGTTTTTCGGAGGAAGCGTAGGGCTTTAGCCCTACGAAAAATCAATGCATCACAAGGGGCTTTAGCCCTCGGGCCTTCTCTTCGAGCGCCGCAATTTTAAGCACCATCTACACACTCGCCTCTGCCGACTCGACCGACGGAAAACAGGTCAGCACCTTGCTGACCTTGGTCATCTCGCACAACGCCATCACCCGCTCGTTCACCCCTGCCAGCAGAAACCTCCGGCTATTGTCCTGCGCCGACACATGCGAGTTCATGATCAGCCCCAGCCCTGCTGAATCCATATACGGCACTTCGCTCATATCCACGATCAAAACTTTCGCCGTGTGGGCACGCAGCTCATTCTGAAACCCAAACATCGTCGAGATGGTCAAGGGTCCAACCAGCTTCAGGACAGTCGTCCCCTCGCTCTTGCCCGGCGTAAAGCTATAACTCATTGGTTCATCGCGCATGTTTGTAAGTGTATGAAACCCCTCGCGACAAAAGATTACAGCTGCATGAATGTCATGCGGAAAGACAGCCGCAGTCCTTCCGAAATCCGCACCGTCCAACGCTATACTGAAGCAAGTCCCAGACCCCGGCCGCAAACCGGGGTCTTCTCATTTCCCAAAAAATGTCCATCCGCAGCCAAATCCGGCCTGTCCTCACCCTTGCCATCCCGCTCATCCTCGCGGAACTGGGTTGGATGGCCATGGGAATCATCGACACCATCATGGTCGGACACATGGCCAACCCCGCCCTCGCCATCTCCGCCGCCGCCCTCGGCCAGGTCCTCTACAACACCATCGCCTTCGGCATCGCCGGCGTCCTCCTCGGCCTCGACACTTACCTCGCCCAATCCCACGGCGCCGGACGATTCGACGAGGCCAACCGCTGGCTCCTTCACGGCCTAATCCTCGCCGCCGGACTAGCTCTCACCCTCATCCTCATCGTAGTCTTTGCGCCGTTCTTGATGCTCCGCCTACCCATCGACCACGACGTCATCACCGGCTCCATTTCCTTCCTCTCCGCCCTCAACTACGGAACACCAGCGCTCTTCCTCTACTTCACCCTCCGCCGCTACCTCCAGGCCTTCAACCACGTCCGCCCCATCGCCTGGGCGCTCATCACCGCCAACCTGATCAACATCGTCGGCGACTGGCTCCTCATCTTCGGCCACTCCTGGGGTCCCATCCATATCCCAGCCCTCGGAGTCGCCGGAGCCGGCCTTGCCACCTCCTTCTCCCGCTGCTATCTCGCGCTCTTCATGATCATCGCCCTTTGGCGGATCGAACGCCGCCATGACTACGGTCTCCGCAGCATGGCCCGCCACTTCGAACCCACCCGCATCCGCCGTCTCGCTCTTCTCGGAGCCCCCGCAGGCGGCCAGATCTTCGTCGAGATCGCCATCTTCGGCCTCGTCACCTTTCTCATCGGCACCATGGGCCGCCTCCCGCTAGCCGGACACGAGATCGCCCTCAACTGCGCCAGCTTCACCTTCATGGTCCCCTTCGCCATCTCCGCAGCCGCAGCAGTCCGCGTCGGACAGGCCATCGGCCGCAAATCCCCACCCGAAGCCGCCTCCGCCGGATGGGCAGCCATAGCCCTCGGAGCCGGGGCCATGGCCTGTTTCTCCGCTATCCTCCTCGCTATGCCTTACGCCATCGCGCGCGGCTTCACCCAAGACCCCGCCGTCATCGCCGCCACCATCCCGCTTCTCTTCGTCGCCGCCATCTTCCAGTTCTTCGACGGCCTGCAAATCACCGCCACCGGAGCCCTCCGCGGAGCCGGCAACACCCACGCCGGTCTCTACGTCCAGATCATCGGCTACTGGATCATCGGCCTCCCCATCGGCTACTTCTTCGCCTTCCGCCTCCATCGCGGAGCCGTAGGCCTCTGGCTGGGCCTATGCGCCGGCCTCATCGTAGCCGGCGTCACCCTGGCCACCGTCTGGCACCACACCACCAAAAAACTAACCAATACCCCCCAAACAGCCACCACCTGATACCCGATACCTGATACCTAAAACCAACAACCAAAACCAGGAACCAGCAACAAACAACCAGCAACCAACAACCGCATCACTGCCCCAGCCGATACATCAACACCGCCATCCTCTTCGCCTGAGCAGGAATCGAATCCAGAAACACCGTCTCTCCCTCCGCATGAGCCCCCGCGCCCATCGCCCCCGTACCCACCAGTCCCGGAACATACGGAGCAACAAAAGCAATATCCCCCGCCCCACCCAGCATCGGATCCATCACCTTCATCTCCTGCAGCCCAAGATCCTTATTCACCTTGTTCAACTCCTCCACCAAAGCACGGCTTCCCGCCGTCTCCGCCATCGCCGGATACCCTTCCGCGAACGAGATCGTCGCGCCAGTCTTCGGCAGATGCTGCTTCAAAATATCCCGCATCTTCTGCTCCACTCGCTCGGTCTGCTCATTGCTCAGCGTCCGCAAATCCCCCGTAGCCAGCGCCACCGGTGGAATCACATTCGATTTACCCGTCACTGTCCCGCCAGTCCCGTCCTGCGTATACGCAGCCGTCGCCCCACCAATCATCATCCCCACATTGAACGTCAAACCCTTCTCCGGCAACTCCCTCCGAAACTCATCCAGAATCCGCGTCATCTCATAAATCGCTCCATACCCCAGCGACTCCCCAAACACCTGCGACGAGTGCCCGCTCCTGCCTGTCGTCTCCAGCCTCCAGGTATTCGCGCTCCTCCGCGCAATCCGAATCATGTCCTTGCCATCAATCCGTGAAGCATTCTCAAACTCCAGCGCAACATCGCTCAGCTTCGCCGCTTCAATCATGTCCGCCCGACTCACGCTCACTGGATTCCCATGCGACTCCTCATCGCCGCTCAACACAATCCGAATCTCCGCCTGATCCAGCGCCCCCGCCGCCTTCATCGCCTTCAGAGCCGTCAGCATTACCACCAGCCCGCCCTTCATATCGCAAACACCAGGCCCCGTCGCCACCTTCCCATCCGTCCCGTCCACAATCGAATACTTCTGAAAGCTGCTCGTCGGCTCAAACACCGTATCCATATGCCCAATCAGCAGAATCCGTTTCCCGCACTTGCCCGAACCGGCAGCACAAGGATGCTCCGCCACCAGATCCCCCGCGCGCCCATCCACAGCCTCCAGCGAAACCCACCGCACCTTGAACCCCAGCGCCTCAATCTGCGGAGCGATCACATCCTTCACCGCAACCACGCCCGGCAAATTCATCGTCCCGCTATTAATGTTCACAATTTGCTCTAGCAAAGCGATCGCCGCGGGAGTCTCCGCATCCACCGCCTTCACCATCGCGTCATCAACCGCGGATCCCTGCTCCTGCGCCATCGCCACCGAACACAACACCGCCAGAACAACCGCAACACCCAGCCCGATATTTTTCATAATGGCGGGAGAATATCACGCTCCGCCTCAATCGAAGCCGCACGCACTAAGTAACCGGCATCGTCTCCCGCTCCCGCGTCTTCGACTTCGTCGTCAGCGTCACC
>Ga0206964_10070_pt1 | contig 30633 bp, 29 predicted proteins | sample Alteio_BWOrgHeat_25_FD_152980 | JGI IMG/M metagenome (GOLD analysis project Ga0206964, IMG submission 152980) | Enriched cells from forest soil in Barre Woods Harvard Forest LTER site, Petersham, Massachusetts, United States -... | ecosystem: Environmental > Terrestrial > Soil > Temperate forest >...
CGCCTCACGAAATGTGAGTGTCTATGGCAGCGCGGACGGCCAGGACTGGCAACAACTCGCTCACCGGAAAAAAGACGCGTGGCCGATGGGCTTGTTTCAATACGGCAATGCTTTTCTGCCGGATGGCCAGAACACGACTACGATTGCCGTCGCTCCCGGTGATCTGGAAACCAGCCTCTGGCGTTTCTGATCGTGCCCCAAAGAAACAGGGGAATCCTGCACGCTACCAGCACCGTGCTTCTTCCATGCTAATGTCCAGATGTGGGCCGTCCGCAATATTACGGGCGCATCTTCGGCGCATATTTACTTCCGAGGAAGAGCCATCTCACTTTCTGGCACGACACGCCACAGGAGAATCCTGCAGCAAACTTCCAGGAACTGAGCGGCTATTACATGGGTTTCGCCGGTAAAGCAGACTATTCGGGCGATTACGACGCCATCGGCATCCCTATGCTGAACTACCGTGGCTACATTGGATTACAGTACAACCCCATCGCGATTGCCCAATGGGGACTGGGAAACTACAACCTCTTTCTGGAAACTCAGAATGCCAAACGACGGAAGAAGTTCCTTGCCGCCAGTGACTGGCTCTGTACTCACCAGGAACCAAATCCTCATGGCCTCTGGGTCTGGAACCACCACTTCGACTGGGAGTATCGCTCACCACTGAAAGCGCCCTGGTACTCGGCGCTGGCCCAGGGACAGGGTATTTCGCTACTGGTTCGCGCTTATCGCGAGACCGGCAACGCAAATTATGGCCGTGCCGCTGACCGCGCCTTCGCCAGTTTTCTGAGATCTACCAGCGAAGGCGGCGTCTCGTTTACCGACGAGCGCGGCAATCTCTGGTTCGAGGAGTATCTCGTCTCGCCCCCCACCCACATTCTCAATGGATTCATCTGGGCTGCGTGGGGCGTTTACGATTATTTCCTGGCGACGCGAAGCTCCGCCGCGCGGGAGCTGTTTGAGAAAGCTCTACTCACGCTTCGCACCAACCTTCATCACTATGATCTCGGCTTCTGGTCCTTGTATGAACAAACCGGACGCCAGCAATCGGGGACCTTGCTGCCCATGGTTTCCAGTCCTTTTTATCACCGCCTGCACGTGGTGCAGTTGCGTGTGATGCATCATCTGACGGGCGATGAAATCTTTGAGCGCGTAGCCAACAAGTGGGAAGCTTATGCCCGCAGTCGCGCCAAACGCACCCGCGCCCTGTGCTACAAGAGCGCATTTAAGCTCTGCTACTACTAGCCGTGAAGATACTTTACGTCTCGCAATATTTTCCGCCAGAGATGGGAGCTCCCGCCGGGCGCGTCGCAGAACTCTCGCGTCTGTGGGTCGAGCAAGGGCATGAGGTCACCGTCCTCACCGGATTTCCCAACCATCCGACGGGCGTTGTACCGCCCGAATACCGCAGCAAGCTGCGTCGGCTGACTGCTCGCGAGAACTACAACGGCATAGAAGTCGTTCGCACCTGGCTTCTTCCCTTTCCCAACCGCAAGGCTCACGAACGGATGTTGAACTACAGTTCGTTCTGCATTTCTTCCGCGCTCACCGGGATGTTCACAGCCCAGCCTGACGTCGTGATTGCGTCCTCTCCCCAACTGCTGGTCGGACTCTCCGGCTGGTGGTTGGCCCGCCACAAACGAGTGCCGTTCGTATTTGAGGTCCGCGATCTCTGGCCCGAATCCCTGGCTGCCGTGGGCGCGGGCAGCACCGGCTCCTTGTTGCATCGCCTGTTGGGGAAGATCGCAGGATTTCTATATCACCGTTGCGATCGCCTGGTCGTCGTCACCCCGGCATTCAAAGATCATCTCGTGAAACACTGGCGCGTCCCTTCAGAAAAAATCTCTGTGGTTGACAACGGTGTGGACACAAATCTTTTTCGGCCGCTCCCTCTGGATTCCGTGTTAAGACACACCCTTGGCGCAGAAGGCCGTTTCGTCGTCTCATATATTGGAACCATGGGCCTGGCCCATGGTCTGGAAACGGTGGTAGAAGCAGCATCCCGACTGCAAAATGCAGCACCTGAAATCCTGTTTCTACTTGTGGGTGAGGGTGCCGAGAAAGAACGCATCGCTGCCCTGACCCGTTCGCGCGGTTTGACAAACGTCCGCTTTGTCGGTCAGCAGCCCCGCGAAACTGTCCCGGATTACATCTCCGCGTCGGATGTCTGCCTGGTGCCGCTCAAGCGCACCGATCTCTTCAAAACTGTTCTCCCCACCAAGATGCTGGAGTTCATGGCCTGCGCCCGTCCCGTAATTCTGGGAGTCGATGGCCACGCCCGCAGCGTGCTGCAACACGCCGACGGCGGAATCTTCGTCACCCCGGAAGATCCGGAAGCGCTAGTCAATGCCATTAAGACCCTCGCTGCTGACCCGGCATTGCGCCAAGCTATGGGCCGGAATGGCCGTCAATATGTCCAGCAGAATTTCTCCCGCCAGCAAACCGCTATTGCATATTTAGACGTACTGGAAGACCTGCTGGGGAAACATCTCACCAACCCGGTCGCAGCATAAAGAAAACACGAATCTCATGATTCGATCGGAGGTACGCCTAGGGCAAAGCCACGATACTGGCCGCCGTCGCCGCTTGCAGCGCCGCATCCAGAGTGCGCGACGTGAACGCCTTGGCCGCGCTGGTGGGAATAAACAAAATGTCATCCGCTTGCATCGTCATATCGGCCGCCTTGGCCCGCAGGATCTTCTTCAGCTGCACTGGAGTTTCCGTCATCCCATTCGGTCCCTTGCGAATGATGCGGGCCCCGCTAAGATTTGCAGTGCGAGTAGTGCCCCCTGCCAGTGCGATTGCCTGCAGCACCGTCAAATGCTCGCTGTCCATTAGAAAACCACTCGGACGTCCAACATCTCCCACTACATAAACCAGGTCCGCCTTGTGCACAATGATGGTGTCACCGGGAAAAATTGCGATGTTGCTGTCGAGATTGTCCGTGACATTGCGTGACAACGGAATCGTAATCGGCTTGCTGGCTTGATCACGACGCGTGACTGTAACCTGCCGGCCCGCCTTTTCCGTGAATCCGCCCGCCGCTGAGATCAGGTCGAACAGCCGCTGTTCTCCCGGCACAGGATACACACCCGGTTTCGCAACCTCACCAAGAACGCTGGCGCCCTGCGAAGCGTACTGGTCCACGAATAGCACCACATGCGGACTCTTCACGAAACCGCCGTCGGCCAGACGCTTCTGAATCAGGCTTTCAGCTTCCTCGGCCGATAGGCCAGCCACGTGGATCGAATCAATCAGTGGAAGATAAATATTGCCGATGCTGCTGACCCGCGCCTTGGTCGTAAGCTCGGGAACGTTATAGACACTCACTTCCACCAGGTCCCCGGCTTCTAGTCGGAGAGGAAAACCGGGGCGATCCCCGCCCCGCGATCCGGATGTGTCAACCGCTGCATGCGGCGCGACGCTCGGGTCGCTCGACGCTGGATGATCTTGCGCGCTAACTCTCGACGCACCTGCCAACAACACTGCTGCAATCATCCCACCGGCAAAGACGTGCAGGGAACTCCATCGACAGCACGATGCTGGAGTATTCATCGACACTTTTCGCAAAGTTTAGCACAGCGGCGACCGCATTTTCCCGGGCGTTTCGACCCAGTGCTTAGATCGGAAACATCATCCGTCGATTCGAAAACATTCATCAACACGCTGTACCAGCGAACCAAGACAGGGAATAGTAGCGCGCAGCGGATCGTTGTACGATCCAGGTATCAGCTCGGTTACAAAGTTGTAAATAGCAAAAGCGATGTTCGCTTCCGCGGAGACTTGATTGCGTCGAATGCAGGCGCGAAGTAACTCCAAACCGCTTCCGGCGCGCTTTTCCTTCGATGGAGGAGCTAGTTGATACCTTTCTATCTCGGGACCTTCGTCGCGTCGCTGCTGGTTTCATTTGCCTTGACCAGGTATGTCCGAGATTTCGCCACTGCCCGGGGCTGGGTCTTCGCTCCCGCGCTGGAAAGGCATCTCCATAACCGCCCCCTGCCCCGGCTGGGTGGAGTCGCAATCTTTGGTGCTTTCCTTTTAACTTCCGCAATCGTTGTACCCATTGGCTGGCTTCATCTCGGGACCGGATTCGGATTCTCGGGACGTACTCTACTGACGATTCTTGTCCCCGGCACGCTGATTTTTCTGCTCGGCGTTTACGACGACATTCATCCTCTCAGCGCCTACACCAAGGTTGCCGTGCAAACCATTGCGGGCGCGATGTTGTTTGGCGGCGGGCTTCGCATTCTCAACATGCCGGTGCTCTTCGGCCATCATCACTTTCCCTGGTTCGTCGGCCTCCCCTTCACGATCCTCTGGGTTCTCGCCATCACCAACGCCTTCAACTTGATCGACGGACTCGACGGTCTGGCGGCCGGTTCCGCGCTGTTCTCAACCATTGTGGTGTTCGCGGCGGCACTGGTTTCCGGGACCTCGGTGGTCGCGCTGATGGCCCTCGCTCTGGCCGGCTCGATCCTCGGCTTCCTGCGTTTCAATTTCAGCCCCGCAACGATTTTCCTCGGCGACTGTGGAAGCCTCTTCATCGGCTTCATGCTGAGTGCGCTGGCCCTTCAAGGCGCGCAAAAAGCGCCCACCATCATTGCCGTCGCCATTCCCGTCGTATCGTTTGGCTTGCCCATTCTCGAAACCGCTCTCTCCATCCTGCGCCGCTTTCTCGGAGGCCGCCCGGTTTTCACCGCAGACCGGGAGCATATTCATCACAAGCTTTTGCAGCGCGGCCTCTCACAGCGCCAAGTCGTAATCACGCTCTACGCGGTCTCTGCTTTGTTCGCGCTCTTCAGCCTGTTCCTGCTCTGGCCCACGGGCGATCTGCTCGGCCTGGTTCTCGCTGTCCTTGGCACCGGTGTCTGGATCGGCGTCCAGCACCTCGGTTACATGGAGTTCGGCGAACTCCGCCGAGTCGCTCAGCGCACCATCGAGCGCCAAGTCCTCATCAACAATCTCGCCGTCCGCCGCGCAACGGAGGAACTAAAAGTTGCCTCCGATTACGCACAAGTCTGCCGCATCCTGGTCGCAGCGCTCTCCAGCAACGATTTCGACGCATTCGACCTGCGCTTGCGGCCTCAGCCCGCCGATCTTCCCGTTGTCAACGGAATGCGCCTGATTTCCTCCCGGGCCGAAACTCCCTGTTTAAGATGGAGCCGTCCCGGCAGTCGTTTAGCGGAAGAACTTAGCAGCGCATGGGCTTTGACTCTCGACCTCGTCACCAGCAAACATGGAAGATGCGGCTCCATGACCATCCATCGTCTCTACGCGAATCGTGAATTGCAATTCGATATCAACCTGCTCACCTCAGCGTTCCCAGTCGCACTGGCCGATGCGTTGGACCGCACCTTGAATCCCGTCATCGAAATCATTCCCACCGCAGACCAGCATTCGGAACTCGCAACCGCCCAAGCCAGCTGAACCACCATCGTTGAGACTGGGCGTCTCGCCCGCCGAACGGCGATCCCCCTCCGTCAATTTTTATCCACAGCCCAGAACCATCCCTGCCACTTCTGAATAACCGCGCACTCCGTTATTTTCGACATTCTCCCTATACGGCCACACTGCATCGAGGAAACCGAAATAATGAAGGAAAGACTCACTGGACAGCACATCAACTTCCTCACTTTGCAGACCGCTGTCTTTTGCGTGGAATGCGAGTTGATCAGCAACAACAACACTCCCTGCTGTCTGGCTTGCGGCAGCCGCGCCGTGATGAGTCTCTCGCGTGTCCTGGGCGGATCGTTGCGCGGACAGCAGACTGCTCATCTGATCGCTGACGCAGAATTGGATCGGTTGGTCCGCGAACTGCTCCGCACAGTTCCCGCATCCGTCGCTGAGAATCGCGCGCCCGCTTCGTTCGCAACCCTGGCGCCGTCGCGCAGTCACGCTCGCGCCATGGAGACAAATTCCGTCCAGAGCATGGCCCGGGCCTCCAACTATGATCGGGAGATTCACCCCGGCGAAATTGATTTAGAACCAGCCATCAGCGTCATTGCGGAACGCGCTCAGGTGTTGACCGGCGCAACCGGCGCAGCCATCGCCCTGCGGCATGGCGACGAAATTGTCTGCCGGGCGCGAACTGGCCGCACCGCTCCCGACCTCGGCGTACGCCTGCAGACCGACTCCGGTATTTCCGCCGACTGTGTTCGCACCGGCGAGGTCGTGCTTTGCCATGACGCCGAGCGCAACCCTTGCGTGGACTTAGCGAGTTGCCGCCGCCTCGGAGTGCGCTCCATCCTGGCAGCTCCACTGCGTCATTTCCGCCGCACACTGGGAGTATTCGAAGTGCTTTCCGGCGCGCCCCACGCCTTCGACCATCGCGACGTGGCCACCATGCAGCTCCTTTCGAGTCTGATGGTGGCCGCCATTTCCCGCCTAGCCGTCATGCAGCCCGCCAGCCAACGCCAGTCCGCCTGATTCGATCACATTTACCTCGACAACGAACCTGCTACCCATCCATCAAAAAGACCTGGCGGGCCTCAAGCATGCCTCAAAAGCACTAACTTCTGACAAAATCCATTCCCGGTTGCTCGTCATCCCTGCGATTCTTGCGTGACTCGGGCCGCGTTTAACACAAGCGACCGCGCAAGACCTATTTCCCAAGCGACCTCGTTGGCAAAACTCTTCTGGGCTCTGGGGATGCACCACAGTGCGGACCCGGATCACGGTGGAATCTGCTAGAGTTACATGCCTCAGAAAGTGCTGGCTCACATTCCCTAGGTAATCACGCTACAGCTTCGTTCTCCGGAGGCGACGATGAACACTTTCACGTCCTTTGACGGGATCCGGATCGCCTATCATGACGAGGGCGAGGGCCCGCCCGTTATTCTCCTGCATGGAGGTTATGTAGATGGCCTGGGCCAGTTCGGAGATTTCGAACGTATTCTTCCCCTAGCGGAAAAGCGGCAAGAGATGTTCCGGGAGGTGTTTGGGGGAGCGCCTCCGCTTCCCAATCCTCCCCCCGAAGGAAAGCCAGGCGTGGTCCGCGCACTACTGGCAGCGGGTGCACGTACCATCCTGCCGGATATGCGCGGTTTCGGAGCCTCCGACAAGCCGCGGGAGAAAACAGCGTACGAAAACTCAGCCATGGCCCGAGACGTGGTCGCTCTCATTGATCACCTGCGTCTCGACGCCGTTGATGTCATCGGTTTCTCCATGGGAGCCGGCACAGCCGCAAGGTTGCTCCTGCTGCACCCACCGCAGGTGAAGTCTGCGATTCTCGCCGGGTTCGGAGACTTCGCCATCGAAGATCATGTTTTGGAGTTTCCGAAGAGCTGGCCGGTCCCAGACTCGGTACCGCGTCCGATTACTGCTCGGGTGTGGTTGGAGGAGGGAGCGAAAATCCTGGAAAAGGGGGAAATGGTTCCCGGGCACCTCGCCTCGGCGAACCTCATAGCGGCTCGGATCACGGGAAGCGATCCGAAAGTGATGGCGGCCGTCATTCGTGGCGCACTCATGAACAGTTTGTCAGCGGAAGCTCTCCAACGAGTCGACATACCGGTCCTGATACTCAATGGAAAGGCAGATGCTGCCAACCAAAAGATTGCCGGGCTTCTCAAAGCAATCCCAACCGCGCGCGCCGCGGAATGTGAAGGCGACCACAACTCCACACCTTACGAGCCAACATTTCAGCAGGCCATCGTCCGTTTCTTTGAAGGACAATGGCGGCTGCGCCGCGCGATTTGACGCCTTCGTAAGTATTTAGCCGGTGCCCTTGGTAACATCCCGATCCCCGAAAACACTGGCCCACCGCCGTCCCTTGCGTGATCCTATAGTCTCTGACTCTTTCAGAACTGAGCCAAACTCTATGCCGCGCATGATTGACAGCATCAGGTCCTCCTCTGTGTCTTCGAACCTGATGCAGACTGCAGCCCGGGGCGCCCTCTCCGTTCCCCCTCCGGAGATGCTCGAAATCCTGGTGTACCTCGCCACCCAAAACAAGATATTTGCCGAACGGGCACGACTCACGCTGGCTGGATTCGATGAAGGGGCGGCGCGAGTTGCTGCCGCCGATCCACGCTCCCCGAAGGAGGTCCTGGCCTATCTCATCTCGCCCGGAAATCTGCGGCCCACCCTGCTCCCCCTCTTGCTCGAAAACCCATCAGTGTCCGAGGAATCGCTGGCGGAACTAGCAGCTTCAGCAACCCGGCTCACTGTGGAAACGATCGTGAAGAGCGCTCGGGTGAATCAGTCTCGAGTGGTCTTGACCGCGCTCAGTTCCAACCCTCATCTGAACCCGACCCAAACGGCGGCGGTAAAGGAAAAGCTCGCATCGTTGGCGATCGTGGAAAAAGCTGACCCCGAACTGGCCCCCCAATCAGCCGCCTCGGAGCCATCGGCGAACTCAAGCATTCCCGATGAATCAGCCACCCCAAGCCCTGGCGACGGTGTGGCCGACGAAGCGCTCACCGCCTATCTAGCCGAGCACGCCGCTGAAATCGCCGCGGAAAATAAACCGTTCCAGCCGCTCGGCGGAGTCCATGAACAATTGCCGTCAGCGGCTGAACCGGCAGAAGCTGTGGCGGAGTCAACCACCGTCGCCGTCAGTCACGACTCGGGAGCAGCCACAGCCGCCCGCAGAGCACCCGCAAAAAAGGTTTTTCTTTCCACCGAAGAACAGCGCGGCAGCGCATTGCAGAAAATCTCCAAACTCGACACCCAGGGCCGCATTCAGCTGGCCATGAAGGGCAACAAGGAAGAACGGTCGCTACTCATCCGCGATGGCACCAAAGTCGTGGCTTTGGCTGTGTTGGATTCACCCAAAATCACCGACGGTGAAGTTGAGAAATTTGCCAGTCAGAAAAATGTTCTTGAGGCTGTACTGCGCGCCATCACCATGAAACGCAGGTTCATGAAAATGTACCCAGTAGTTCGGAACCTTACCTCCAATCCGCGCACGCCGATCGACGTTTCTCTGGGCCTGATCAAACATCTTCTGACCCCGGATCTGAGAAACTTGGCAGGCAACAAAGAAGTCTCCGACACCGTTCGCAAAATGGCCATGCGAATGTTCCGCCAGAAACTAGATGTAACCAAGCGAGACTGAGCGGTAGTGGTGCGGTTTGATTGTCATCCCGAGCAAGCGCCCTTTGCGCAGCGAGAGATCCAGGCGAGCCGCGCGATGGGTCGCGTTCTTTGCGACCTGATATCGCGCGTTCGGCTCGCTTCCTTATCAAACTGCCACTACCGACTGAGCGACCCTTCTGGTTTCTCCCGCTTGCTCTCGCTACAATATCTTCTTATGCCCGTGCCCCCTCCCGACCCCATCACCGACTTGCTGCAGCATTCCAAAACCATCGCCGTAGTCGGACTCTCCAACAACCCCTTGCGCCCCAGCCATGGCGTCGCAGCATACATGCAGACCTACGGTTATCACATCATCCCGGTGAATCCTAAGATCAAAGGCGCACTTGGTGAGAAGGCCTATTCATCGTTACCGGATGTCCCCGGCAAATTTGACCTGGTGAACATCTTTCGGCGTTCGGAGTTTGTTGACGAGATCGTGGATCAGGCGATCCAGCTCAAAGTTCCCGCCATCTGGATGCAGGAGGAAGTGGTGAACGAGGCGGCCGCGAAAAAAGCCCGCCAAGCCGGGATTTTCGTGGTCATGGACCTCTGTATCGCCAAAGAACACAGGGCCCGATTGGGGTAAGTCCGGCCAGTTCTCCCGGCAGATCCAGTCTCCATCATTAAATTGATGACCTGCCCCGCTCGACCCTGGTTACTGAAGTAACTTTCCCTCTTGCCTTTTGTGCCTAAGAATCAAAATTGAAGGATTATGTCCACTCGTTACAAGCTCTGGATCGCGCTAGTCGCCGCAATGGTTTGCACCCAGGTGGCAGCATCGCTGTTCCTGCCCGATAGCTTTGCCCTGACCGCCCTCAGCGACATCGTCCAGTTTGCGCTGCTGCTATCGGGCACTCTCGCGTTGTTACCCATTGTGTTGGCCACACGCGGCCGGGTCCGCGCCTTTTGGGCCCTGATGATGCTGGGCTTGGCCTTCTGGTTTTGCTATCAAACTCTGTGGACCTATTTCGAGGTCGTTCGCCGCACCGAAGTCCCCAACCCGTTTTCCGGAGACGTCGTACTCTTCCTTCACATTGTTCCTATGATCGCGGCCCTGGCGCTGCAGTCTCACGTGCAGCAAGATGACCGCACCACGCGCCTGGGAACGCTCGACTTCGCCCTCTTGCTCATCTGGTGGCTCTATCTTTACTTGTTTGCTGTCATCCCCTGGCAATATGTGCAGGCCTTCGAGCCCAGCTACGATCACAATCTCAACATTCTCTACCTGACTGAGAAGATGGTGTTCCTGGTGGCCATCGCTGTACTCTGGTCCCGCAGCCGCGGATCCTGGCGCATCATTTACGCCAGCTTGTTTGGGGCCAACCTTACCTATTCTCTGAGTTCGTACCTGGCCAACTGGGCAATCGCCCGGAAAATATATTACTCCGGCAGCTTGTACGACGTGCCCCTGGCGCTTTCCATGGCTTGGGTGACCGTGATCGGAATCCTGGCCATTTATTATTCTCCCCGCCAGCAGCCGGCTCGCCCTTCTCGCGGTCACGGAGTCTGGGTGGCCCGCCTGGGCATGGTCGCGATTTTCTCGCTTCCTCTGTTTGCGGCATGGGCGCTGTTCGACAGCAAAATTTCACCGCCAGTGCGCACCTTCCGGCTGGTGCTCACCCTCGCCAGCATGCTCGTCATGGGCACACTCGTGTTCATCAAGCAGCAGCTCTTGGACCGTGAACTGCTCCAGCTGCTGAATGCTTCCCAGGAATCGCTCGACAACTTGACCCGCGTCCAGGCTCAACTTGTGCAGTCGGAAAAGCTGGCGTCCCTGGGACAGCTCGTTGGCGGCGCAGCCCATGAGTTGAACAACCCGCTCGCCGCCATGATGGGCTACTCCGACCTGTTGGGGTCCACGCACCTCAGCGATGAGCAGCGCTCCCTGATGCACAAAATTGAGCAACAGGTGCGCCGCACTCGGACTCTGGTTTCCAGTCTCCTCAGCTTTGCCAAACAGGTGCCCGCGGAAAAGACCCTGGTGGACATCAATGCGCTGGTGCAGACTGCGGTCAAACTCTGCCTTCCACACTCGCGCGGCCCCAATATTCAGACGCATACAGACTTCGCCGCTGAGCTGCCTCGCGTCCTCGGAGATTCTAACCAGCTCTTGCAGGTCTGCCTGCACATCACCAACAACGCGCTGCATGCCATGACTGAAACCGGCGGCGTGCTTACGGTCTGTTCACGGCAGGAGAATTCTCGCGTCGTGTTGGAGTTCTCTGACAATGGCCCCGGCATGGAACAACCCGATCGCGTGTTCGATCCCTTTTACACCACTCGGCCCGTGGGACAAGGTTCTGGCCTGGGGCTCAGCGTCTGCTACGGCATTATTCAGGAGCACAACGGAAAAATCACCTGTCAGAATCGGCCCGGTGGAGGCGCCATTTTTCGCATCGAGCTGCCCGCGGTGACCGCGGAAGACCAGGCTTCCGGCAAGTATTCCCGCAGAGCGCATTCCGAAATACATTCCGAATCGAAAGCAGCGGCAGTCCGCTAAATCTTTACTTTGGAAGCGCGGATACCCCATCCTTACCGCGTTCTTCGCTGAGGGTGGGTCTTCTACGCCGCCAACTCCACCGTCCGTTTCAACTGCCCGCAAGCCGCATAAATGTCCCGCCCCCGCGGACGCCGCACAAATGCTGGCACCCCGCCCGCAATCAATATTTTCTGAAAGTTCGCCACCCGCTCCTCCGCGGGAGTCCCAAAATCAATCCCCGGCCCAGGATTCAGCGCAATCAAGTTCACTTTTGCGCGCACGCCCCGCACCAGTTCCGCCAGCTCCCGGGCATGTTCCGCAGAGTCGTTCACTCCATCGAGAAGAACGTATTCAAAAGTCAGGCGTTCACGATTTCGTAATGGGAAATCGCGCGCCGCCGCCAGCAGTTTTTCCAGATTCCATTTCCGATTGATCGGCATCAGGCGCGTCCGCAATTCATCATTCGACGCGTTCAGCGAGATCGCCAGCTTGGGCCGCACCGCCTCGCCGCCCAGATCGTAAATCCGCGGCACAATCCCCGCCGTCGAAACCGTCATGCGCGACTCCGGAATCCCAACTCCTTCCACGAGCAATCCCACCGCGCGAATAAAATTCTCGTAGTTCAAGAACGGCTCACCCATACCCATGAACACAATGTTCACACGTTCCTGTGGAGGAGAGACCCGCTGATCATTCAGCACCGCACACACCTGCCCGACAATCTCCCCCGCCGTCAGGTTGCGCTTCACTCCCAGCAGCGCAGTCAGACAAAATTGACAATCCACCGCGCACCCAACCTGGCTCGATATACAAATCGTGGCCCGGCCCCACCCTCGCGCATCCTTCTCCGGCACTTCCTGACCGGCCTCGCTCCCGTCCCCCGCCTCGCCGCCATCGCCCTCCGGCATCCACACCGTCTCCACCGTTTGCCCATCGGAGAATCTCACCAGATACCGCACCGTGCCATCCCGCGAGACGAACTTGTTCTCAATCTTTGCGCTCCCGATCGAATTCCCCCGCGTCTCCAGACTGTCGCGAAATTCCCCGGGCAGAGTAGTGATCTGACTCGCGGTCTCAATCCGCTGCCGGTACAGCGCCTCAAATAGTTGTCGCCCCCGGTACGAGGGCTCGCCCGCCTGCTCCACAAACTCGGTAAGTTCGCGAAGCGTAAGGCCTAACAGCATTTTTGGTGTCGTTTCCATCGTGGCTGATTGTAACTACCCTCAGGAAGCTCTCCAGAGTTCATTGTAGCGGTAGAGTAATGCTCCTAATTTCAATAAAGCACGAAATCCTCACAAGCAATCGACACTCTCCGCGCGCTTTGCGACGTTCTCAGCGCTCTCTGCGGTTAAAGGCTTTAAAAGTCAGGGACGATCAAAGCTTAAATCCACAATTGACACTCTCCGCGCGCTTTGCGACGTTCTCAGCGCTCTCTGCGGTTAAAGGGCTTTAAAAGTCAGGGACGATCAAAACTCGAGGCGCTCCGAGCATTAAGCCAAACACTGCCCAGAAAGAAGCGGCCATTCCGACGTAAGTTATTGATTAATAACAACTAACCATCAATTCGCTGGCCCGCATCCAACTGTGTAACAATAATAAAGGCGTTTCCAGCCCAACAATATTAAGGAAGTAGTCCACATTCATGGTTGAAGAAGTCCGCAACATCCGGCGCGAGGTCCTCCCCAACGGGCTGACCGTTATCACCGAGCAGATGCAGCACATCCGCTCCGCCTCCATCGGCGTCTGGATCAAGACCGGATCACGCGACGAAGACCCCCAGTGGAACGGTATCTCCCACTTCGTCGAGCACATGGTCTTCAAGGGCACCAAAAATCGCTCCGCCGAAGACATCGCTCGCCAGGTGGACTCCATCGGCGGCAACATGGACGCCTTCACCGCCAAAGAATGCATCTGCTTCAACGTCAAAGTTCTCGACGAGCACGTTCCCATCGCCATGGACGTCCTCACCGACCTGGTGCTGAATCCGGTCTTCGCCGTCGAGGACATCATCCGCGAACGTGGCGTCATCCTCGAAGAAATTAAGATGGACGAAGACAGTCCCGACTACCTCGTCCACGAAATCTTTACCCAGAATTTCTGGAAAGACCACCCGCTAGGTAAGCCGATCCTCGGCACCAAAGACAGCGTCAAGCGCTTTGATCAGGAACCGGTTCTGGACTTCTACGGCCAGCGGTTTACTCCCAACAACCTGATCATCTGCGCCGCCGGCAATCTGGAGCACAAGGCATTTGTGGACCTGGTGGACAAACATTTCCGGCACATGCACTCGGCTAAGAACGGTTATCACAGTCTGCAGCCGAAAATTGTCCCGCGCATTATCATGCGCAACAAGAAATCCCTGGAGCAGGTCCAGATCTGCGTCGGCGTGCCCTCCCATCACCTCGCTCACGAAGGCCGTCACGCTTCCTATATTCTGAACACGCTTCTAGGCGGCGGCATGAGTTCGCGCCTTTTCCAGAACATCCGCGAGCGTCAAGGACTGGCCTACGCCATCTATAGCGACCTCAACCCCTATCGAGACACAGGCTGCCTTTCGGTGTACGCCGGCACATCGCGGGAATCGGCTGCCAAAGTCGTGCAATGCATCGTCTCCGAGTTCCGCAACTTAAAAGCGGAAAATGTCCCCGCCGAAGAACTCCGCCGTTCGAAAGACCAGCTCAAAGGCAGCCTGATGCTGTCGCTCGAATCCTCGACCGCGCGCATGTCCAACCTGGCCCGCCAGGAAATGTATTTTGACCGCTTCTACGGTATGGACGAACTAATCAAGCGAATCGAAAGCGTCACCGTCGAAGACGTAAAGCAACTAGCCAACCAGTTCTTCCAAACCGACTCCATCGCCGTAACGGTACTAGGCAACCTCAACGGCCTGAAACTAACCCGCGACCAGCTCGCCTGCTGAAGTAAAGCTTGTCCATCTTTCCCTGGTAGAAAAAGCGGGTGCCCCATCCTTGCGCCTGTTGCAAGGGTGGGAGGCGACACCGCCGATCCGATTGTTCGGGTGGTAACATCGAGAAAGTAAAAAGCTCATGGTTAATATCCCAATAGTCACCTTCGACACCAGTGCCCACAATCGGCTGGTCAAGGATGGTGCTCGTTCTGAGGCTTTGCTGGCAGGCATCAAGTCCGGGTTGTTCTTCCGCTTCGCTGCTTTGAGTATCGAAGAGTTGATTGCCACTCCCGACCCCAAGTTGAGGGCCGCGCTCTTCTCTTCTTGTGCGCAGCTCCAGCGCGGACCAAACGATTGTCTCTACCCCCAGAATGAACTGATCCGGCTCTTAACCGTTGCCCACCTGAAGAACCCTACTAACTTCGACTGGAAAACTGTCGATGTCAGTGCACCTGAATACGAAGGCGCGATTCGTAGCCTAGAGTTTGTCAACGACGAGCAATTGACGACCGTGCAGGGTCAAGAGCTGAAGACCCGCAAAACGGATTACAAGGAGATGTTCTGCAAGCCGCGCGTGCAAATCCAGGAAGTATTCAAGAACTACAAGGAAGCACCACCAGCCACGCTACGGGAGGCAATCGCGCGGCTTCAAAGTGGCAACGGGGCTCTCATATGGAACATCGGCAAATGGCTGTATGATCGTGGGGCCGAAACCGATGCAAGCGAAGCTAGAGTCCGACAGTTTATGGATGCTTGCCCGCCGTTCCGCGCGTTAATTTACGCGATGCTAATGTCGTGGTACAACTTCGCTGTGCGAGATCCAAATGTTGGAGAACGATTCAACGCAGGTGCCGTTGATCAGTACATGAGCATCTATCTGCCCTACTGTGACAAGTTTGTGACGGCAGACTCTGAGCAAGAAAAGTGCTTGCGTGAGATTGCTTCCTTGGCAAGTGTGGAAATAGAAGTCTTGTCGTACGACGCCTTCTGCAACAGCTTCTTGGTAACGGTTTAACACGACCCGACAGTGGTTCCAAACCCCTTGGCTCCCTTTGCGCCTAACTCTTTCTTTCCTTGAGCGTGTCCAGCATACGAATGTATCGATCGACTTCCGTAAGGGCCTCAAAGAAAAAGGAAGAGTACTTGCTGCTGATCGCTCGCTTTAGCTTTGAGAGCTCCGACTTCAGGAGCTCGGGGTTCTCTCTCACAATGGCGATTAACTGAGCTGCATCACTATTTTCCTGAAACTTCAAAGGACCCCTTGTCGGCATGTCAAATTCGGAAAAATGAAACCTGTTAATAAGACAGCAGGCTCCGAGCAGTTTGACATCGAGCAACGGTTCAACGGTGCTCGGTTCAAGGCCGACTCTAATACGAAAGTGTTCGGCCAGACGATCTGAGATAAATTTCATTTGATTGTAAGCACGTGATACTTTCTCACTGCTCGGATATATCTCCTGGTATTGCACAGCTGTCCCCATTCTTTCACGGAAGAGCCTCAATGCATGATCGCTACTGTTGTCCATGAACAAGGCTTCTTCAGAAACCACTCGTGAGAAATCGTTCTCGTTTGTTTCTGAGATAGGAAGCCAGTCACCACCCTCGCCGTCTATCCTTCGCTCTATCGCCTCGGTGGCGTTGTGCGTTGCTATGAGAACCTTTCGAAGACTGTCTTTCTGATTCTCATAGACAACTGACATCTTCTCCTGTTCAAGTTGAAGCTCGTGCTTAACCTTTTCCAATCTCGCATCAAAGCGTGAGTCCACAGCCCTTTCTAAGGTCTTTTTAAGCATGACGTAGAGCAGGGTGCCTACTACGCTTAGTCCGCCCAAATAACCAAGGACATTCCAGACCAGCTTCGATAGGGTTTCGAGAAGCTCCGGATTCATGATTACACTCCCACCGAGAAAAGTCTTACCAACGCTACCATTCCTCGCTTTCGTTTGTGTTCCGCCCACAAGACCCCGCACCCGGATGAAAGCGGAGTGGGCAGAAGAAAGGCTGCGAGTTTCCTGTTTCCAGTCAGCCACGCAGCCTACCACAGATAGAACCCTAGAGACCCTTGCACCTCCCAGCATCTATCGTGCAGGAGCCCAGTGTTTTTATGGCTACTCCATGCTAGAGACATTCCGCAGGCTCGTCCGTGATTGAACCTGCCGCGAAGTGTGATCTTGATCACAGTAAGACACTCATGCCTCGGCGTTGAGACTCAATTTCCGCCCCTCGCCGCCCAAACCCTGTCAAGCCCCCCAACCCATCCAATTCCCCTCAACCTGCTCTCCTCAAAGCCAATATAATTTTCCAAATTTGGCGGGTTTACCCCTCGCAAACGCCTATCATTGAAATAGGGAACAAAAGAAACAAGAATCATCACCACAGATATCCTCTTCGCTAACTCTTTTAGAAGGGATATCTTGCGTGGGTATCTCTTTCCCCAACTCAATCAACTCATAGACTTAGGAGCAAAACGCGTTTTTCGCGGTATATATCCATGCCCATTCATCCCAACGCCCGCCAATGCACCCACATCGCCGTCACCGGACACCGCTGCGGCTCCCCTGCCCTCAAGAAAGAATATTTCTGTTACTTCCACACTCGCATGATCAAGGGCGTCCAGACCCGCGTGGATTCCAAAATCAGTCCCATCGCTCTCATCGAGAACGCCGAGGCGATTCAGGCTGCGCTCATGCACATGATCGATGCCCTGCTCACCGGCACAATTGATAACAAACGCGCTGCGATAATCCTCCAGGCGCTTTCCATCGCCCAAAGAAATTGCCGTCACGTCAACTTCGACATCCGCCAGCACAACATGGTCAGCGAAGTCCCCAACTTCGCCAAACAATATCTCTCCGAACACCCTGAGCACGACGCCGAAACCCCCGACGCTGAAACCTCCGCCACGCTTACAGCACCGCCAGCCTGTCCTGAACTCAGCGAAGGGGCCTCAAACTCCGCTACCGCTGTCACCGTTGCCTCAGAAAATTCTCCGATTCCGCCAGAACCAGGTCAAAAAATCTTGGGCCGAAACATCCCTCCCCTTTCGTCCCGTCAAGCCGAACGCTGGAACGAAATCAAGGAATTGGAGACCCCCATCAAAGCCGATGGTCGCACGAATGGCTCAAACCGGCCTCATTCCCCGTCTCCCAACCAGCCGCGCCCGGCGCCAAAGTGAGAACAAAGCAGAAACCACTCGATCCAGACTTCCCTAGCTTTACACCCGGTTTCGAGGCATACTATGCAGCGAGTCTCGGATTCCGCGGGGTCAGGGGAATTCGCCCATACCAATGACGCAGAATCGCAGCACCGAAATCACCAGCAGCCAGCCAGATGCCGCCTTCCAACAGCAGCAGCGCCGGCGCATGCTCATCGCCCTGGGTGTGCTGGTACTGGCCCTGATTTCCGTGCTCATCAAAGACCGCCAGTTCTGGTTTCCACCGAGTCCCAGCGCGGACGCGGACGTTCTGGACCAGCCTCCGCCAAGAATCATGATCGTTACGAAGCCGGCGACGCCGAATCCTCCGCCGGCAATTGTCACCCGAAAACCCGTCCACGCCGCGGTCAAATCGAAGCGCGCTGCAAAAGCGGACGCGCCTGCCGCTACCGACTCTGACGCAGGCGCAGTAATCACTGCCACCAACCGCGCCGTGCTTCCTCCACTGGAAGTCGAAGTGGTAGGCGGCAACCAGCACCGCACCATCAATCCGGGTGACAGTTCGGTCAAACTGGACATGGAATCCGGAGGTTCAGCCGCTCCTGAGCCGGCGCAATCCTCGGAACCAGTGGCGGACCGCACGCCACTGCCTCCAAACGCGGCCGCCAGAGTTGAACTCTCGCCCGGAACCGCACAAGTGGTTTCGCGCCCCGTGGATCCGAACTATCCGCTGCTTGCCAAACAGATGAAGGTTCAGGGCGCCGTAGTCCTGCAAGCCCTGATCAGCAAGACCGGCAGCATTCAGGACATCCAGGTCCTCAGCGGTCCCGCAATTCTTTCGGCCGCTGCCCGCGAGGCCGTGAGCCAGTGGCATTTCAAGCCCTACTATCAATCTGGCCGCGCAGTGGAAACCGAAGCCCGCATCACCGTGAACTTTACGATCTCCACCTACTGATCGGGTAGTCATCAATCAGCAAACTAGAAGAAGCGATCAGCTATTTCTCCGCGCACTCTGCGATGGTTCTCGGCGATCTCCGCGGTTAAAGGCTTTTGGACGAGAATGAGAGGTGCGGGCAAAATAAAACGGGCGTTCCGACTCTTTCGAGTCCTGAACGCCCGGGCAGCCCTCCCCCAGAACTGCTCACTTAGAAAAATAAATCTCAACCTCCATTTTGAAAATGGCACTTCGGAGCTAGGCCAACCCACCAATGTGCCCCTAGGTGTCAGGAACCAGCCACAGCGTTCTGAGTTGCCAGGGCCAATTCGGCGCGATTGCGGCCGCGCTCCTTCGCTACATACAGGGCCGCGTCGGCAGCTTGCAGCAATGTCTCGCACGTCACCACATCTCTCCCTTGGGCAGGAGCGGCAACCACACCCAGGCTGAGCGTTACGGCAATTGGACCCGCAGTCGTCTCTATGGACACACTCCCGATGCAGTCGCGCAGTCGTTCTGCCATGACCACCAGGTCCGCCGCCTCGCATCCCGGAGCAATGATGAGAAATTCTTCCCCGCCATAGCGGCCCACCCAGTCGTAGGTCCGAACCGCGGCGCCGAGTCGACGGCCTGCTTCTCTCAGAACAGCATCTCCGATCAAGTGACCATAGGTATCATTGATCTTCTTGAAGAAGTCCAGGTCCGCCATGATCACACCCAAAGTGCTTTCGAACCGGCGCCGGCGCTCGACCTCTTTGATCAGCAGCTCCATGATCGCTCCCCGATTCCAGATGGTTGTGAGGTGATCGTGCGCCGACTCAAACTTGAGGGCATCGTGCGCCTGGACTAAAGCGGCCTGCAAATCAAGAATACGAGTACCCGCCCGCGCCCGGGCATGCAGCTCATCAACGTCGAACGGCTTCGTCAGGTAATCGTCAGCGCCGGCTTCCAGTCCGGTGACCACGTCCTGCTGGTTGTCGTTAGCGGTCAGAAGCAACACGTAGCGATATGGGCCTTCACGGCTGCGGATCCTGCGGCAGAGTTCGACTCCGTCCACCCCCGGCATCATCCAGTCCAGCACAATCATCTGCGGGGCATCATCATGTTTCAGGATTTCCCACGCATCCAGTCCGTTATCGACGACCGTGACCCGATAGTCCCAGCGCTTGAACCAACTCGCGATAACCCGCCGAAAAATCGGGTCATCCTCGGCAATGAGGACCGCGTGCTGTGTTTTCGTCCTCGCAGCGTCGGGCCCGGCTCCGGTCGGGGGCATGGACAAAGCAGTAACGGGAAGGTTGCTCACGGCAGTTCCCCGACCCTACCCTTGAGATCCAGATGCAAGCGGGCCAGCGCTTGCTCCAGGTTTGCGCACAACTCCGCGCACTCGGTCAGGTGCCGGTTCCGTCCCATGTCTTCCAGTTGCCTGGCAATCTGGGCTGCGCGCCCGGCGCCCAGGTAGCTGAGTTCCCCTTTCAGACTGTGCGCTGCTTGCATTACACCCTCGGCGTCCCCCGCGGCGATTGCCTCCTGCAGTTTCTGCATCTGCTTCGGAGACTCTTCCAGAAAGATGTTGCACAAGTCGCGCAACAGTTCCTCGTCATGGCCAATGCGACGAAGGGCCGCTTCGCGGTCCCAGAATTCGGCTGCGTTCGTGACGGTCACCAGTTGGCCCGCTCGCTAGCAACTCGCGATTGAGGCGCGCTACTTGTTCCTCAATTCGTTTCAGCATTGAGGCCTGCTGGTTCTTCGGCAGAATGGGCGTTGTTCTTTATTTGTGGTGTGTTACGCCAGGCCGAGCCGAAGGAAGCAGGGGCCAACTGCAACCCCTTGGGACGCGTCCCAAGGGGTAATCGTGGATCTCGTGGTCACGCTTTCGTGGCCTGAAGCACTGCTCCGTCGCTGCCGATGAGTACTCCAGAAGCGCCTTCTAGCATTCTTATGTCTGAACTTCAGGATCCGGAGATTTTCCGCATCGTACTCGACACGCTGGAGACTGGAGTGTGGCTGGCAGATCGCAACGGGAAGATTTTGTTCTGGAACCAGGGCGCGGAAAGAATCACCGGGTACAAGCGCCACAACGTGGTTGGACGGTCCATTCGCCAAAGCATTCTAAGCAATTGTGATAGTGACGGCTGCGTAGCATGTGGAGCATCGTGCCCGCTCACTCGCACGTTGCACGATGGAAAACCCAACGAGGCGCGCTTGCAGTTACGTCATAAAGGAGGACATCCGGTGCATGTCCTGATGCGAGTCACGCCCATTCGCGACGCTCATGGCTCCATCATTGCTTTGGCCCCGAGTTTCGATGAACAACGATTCGCTTCCGAACGGGAGCGCAGCCATCCCACATTGGTGGCCCATGGGTGCGTGGATGAGGTTACTGGAATGCCCAACCGGGAGTTCACCGAATTCAATCTGAACGAAAGTTTGGCAACCTTCGTTCGCTATCAGTTGCCCTTCGGAGTGATGTGCATTCGCGTGGATCAACTGGAGCACTTTCGTCTGGTTTACGGTCATCCCGCTGGCGGCGCAATCTTGCGGGTGGTCGCCCAAACACTGCGAAACAGCCTCCGCCCCAGTGACTTTTTGGGACGTTGGTCGGAGGATGAGTTTCTGGCGATCTTGCCGAATTGTGACACTTCCGGAGTGGAGTTGACCGGGGACCGGATGCGCAAGGTGGTCAATACGGCTGGGCTGCAGTGGTGGGGAGACAAGTTGACAGTCACAACGTCGGTTGGCCACGCGAGCGCGCATACCGGAGACACGTTCAACTCGCTGATGCAGCGTGCTGGGCTCTCATTGCAGCAAGCGTCAGACCACTTGGCGGAGCCTGTCGTCGCGGCAGCATCAGCCAGCGCAGAGAATTCACGGATCTGATCTCATGTTTGCCATCATCGGCATTATCGTGGTCTTTGGTTCCGTAATCGGCGGCTACCTGATGGAGGGCGGCAACATCAGAGTCCTCATCCAGCCGGCCGAATTGGTCGTGATTGGAGGAGCAGCAATTGGAACAGTTCTGATCGCGAATCCGCTTCACATACTCAAACAAATCGCTGCTGGAATTGTCGGTCCATTCGGTAAATCGAAATTCGCACAGCAGCGTTACCTGGACTCCTTCAAAATGTTGTATGAACTACTTAACAAAGCCCGGCGCGAAGGACTGATGTCGTTGGAGAACGACATTGAAAAACCTGAGGAAAGTCCCATACTCTCGAAGTACCCCACGTTTCTAAAGGACCATCACCTTCGCGATTATTTCTGCGACACCATGCGCATGGCAGTCAGCGGAATTGAAGCGTTTGACCTGGACCAACTTCTGGATCTCGATATGGAGGTGCACCATCGCGCCACCAATGTGCCGATTACCTCCTTGAGCAGCCTGGCCGATTCTTTGCCCGGCCTGGGAATCGTCGCCGCCGTGCTCGGTGTGGTCATTACCATGAGCGCGTTAGGGGGCCCGCCGGAAGAAATTGGCCACAAAGTAGCGGCCGCATTGGTTGGTACGTTTCTTGGAATTCTCCTCTGCTATGGTTTGGTGGCACCCCTCGCCGCCAACATGCAGAAAGTGGTTGAGGATGAAGGAGCATACTTGCATGTCTTGCGCGTGATCATGATCTCCTTCTTAAAGGGTACTGCCCCCATAATGGCTGTCGAGTTTGGCCGCCGGGCTGTCCCCGGCCACGTTCGCCCTTCTTTCCTGGAGGTAGAAACACATTGCAAGAAGAGCGTGGCCGCTCCGCCTGCTCCAGGGGAAGAAGCTTCTGAAGCCGCAGCCGCGACTGCGTGAGTTGGAATCAACCGTATGGAAGGTCAGCGTCCCATCATCATCGTCAAGAAGATATCCGCACATGGCGGACATCACGGCGGTGCGTGGAAGGTGGCCTATGCCGATTTCGTTACCGCGATGATGGCACTGTTCATCGTGCTCTGGTTGTTGAACACCAGCAAACCCATACGACAAGCTGTCGCTGGATATTTTAAAGACCCGTCCGGGACTGCTGACAAGACCGGTTCGAGCAAGACCGGCACTGGTGAAAGCTTGGTCATAACCAAGGACAACATGCCCAAGTTGAAGGACAAGCTGGAAGAGGCAATTCGTAAATTGCCCGACTTCGACAAACTGAAGAACCAGATCGAGATGACCATCACACCTGAAGGGCTCCGAATAGAAATGCTGGAAACCGAGACTGGCACATTCTTTGAGGTGGGCAACGCGTCCCCGAGCCACGACGCACAGGAGTTGCTTTCATTGCTCGCATTGGAATTAGCGAAACTCCCCAATCATCTTTCAGTAGAGGGTCACACCGATTCCAAACCCTATACTGATCGCCGGGAATACGGCAATTGGGAGCTCTCCGCGGATCGCGCCAATGCTGCGCGACGGTTAATGCAACGTGACGGCCTGCGTGCCGACCAGGTTACGCAAGTACGCGGCTACGCGGATCAAATGTTGCGCAAACCCAGTATTCCTTTCGACCCATCAAACCGCCGCATCTCGGTGATCGTTCAGAATCTGGATACGTCACTTGAGAGTTCAGATACGCCCAATGAAAGACCACCAATGCCCCCTGCGGATGCCAACCCCGCGAAAAACGAATAATCAGGTATGAGGTAACAAACTGCAGTCGCCCCCTAAATCTCACCCCAGCAGTTTGCCCTCATCCGCTACAATAGGCGGTTCGTGCCTTACGTGAACGACGAGGAAACTCTGTGATCATCGGCGTACCGAAGGAGAGCTATCCGGGGGAGCGGCGCGTGGCGTTGGTCCCTTTAGTGGTCCCGAATCTTGCTAAAGCAGGATTCGAGGTCGCCATCGAATCCGGCGCAGGCGTGGAAGCGGGTTATCCAGATTCTCTATATCTGGAAAAGGGCGCGAAAATCCTTCCGGATCGTGCTGCCGTTTTTGCATCGGCAGATCTCGTGGTGCAGGTTCTCTGCTACGGTTCCAACGACCTCACCGGCAAGGCTGACCTCCCACTGCTACGCCGCGGCCAGACCCTCATCGGCTTCCTGCGTCCTCTCGGGTCGGCAGAGATCATTCAGGAAATCGCGGGGACGGGAGTCACCTCATTCTCTGTGGAATTGATGCCACGTACCACGCGAGCCCAGAGCATGGACGCACTGTCTTCCATGGGAACGATCTGCGGCTACAAAGCCGTCTTGTTGGCCGCCGACACCCTTCCCCGTATTTTCCCCATGCTCACCACAGCCGCCGGAACGATAACCCCAGCTCGTGTCCTCATCATCGGGGCTGGCGTTGCCGGCTTGCAGGCAATCGCAACAGCGCGGCGTCTTGGCGCTGTGGTCTCAGCGTACGATTTGCGACCCGCCGCCAAGGAGCAGGTGCAAAGCCTGGGAGGCCGGTTCGTTGAACTTCCCATTGAAGCCAAGGACGCGCAGGATGCGCGCGGCTATGGCACGGCCCAGGACGAGAGTTTCTACGCCCGGCAGCGTGAGTTGCTGGGCCGGGTGATTGCCGAGAGCGACGTAGTCATTTCTACAGCTGTGGTTCCAGGGAAAAAGGCGCCCGTATTAGTCACCGCCGAGATGGTAAAAGGAATGGCGCCGGGCTCAGTGATCTTTGACTTAGCTGCGGAACGCGGCGGCAACTGCGAGTTGACTCAATCGGGCAAAACCGTGATCGCGCATGGGGTAACCATCATCGGCCGAATTAACCTGGCCACCGAAGTCCCCTACCACGCCAGCCAGATGTATGCACGCAACGTAACCGCATTTCTGTTGCACCTGGCGAAGGATGGGAAACTGCAGCTGAACTTGCAGGATGAGATCACACGCGAAACTTTGGTGACCCGGGACGGCGAAATCGTGAACCAGCGCGTACGTGAATTTTTCTCGCTTCCTGCGTTGGTCAGCGCTTAGGCGAGTGTAGGCGCGGGCGTCATCGCCCGTGCGGAGTCTCCAATAGTACGAGAGGAATTAAAGATGAGTTCTGCTCTGATCAATGGGTTGTTTGTTTTCATGCTGGCGGCCTTCATCGGATTCGAAGTCATCCGGCGAGTGTCACCTCTGCTGCACACCCCGCTCATGTCGCTGACCAATGCCCTTGATGCGATCGCAGTGGTCGGCGCTATCGTCCTCGTGGGAGAGCACAAGAGCACACTGTCCTTTGTGTTTGGCGTGCTGGCAGTGATCGCCGCCACCAGCAACGTGGTAGGCGGATTTCTGATCACTGACCGCATGCTCAATATGTTCAAGTCCAGTCGTCCTACAAAACCATGACCACCGACTTCTCCGGTAATCAGCAGATCATCGAGATTCTGTATCTCATCGCCAGCGCGCTCTTTATTCTTTCGCTGAAGTGGATGAGCAGTCCGGCCACGGCCAAGCGGGGCGTCCGCGCCGGTGAAATCGGCATGGTCCTAGCCATTGCCGGAACGCTCTTGCATCACGGCATTGTGGATTACAAGTGGATCGCTATCGCCCTGGTGCTCGGAACCGGAATCGGGATCCCGCTGGGCATGGTGCAGATGACGGCCGTTCCCCAGCGGACCGCCTTAAGCCACGCTTTTGGAGCATTCTGCGTCACCCTGGTCGGCACCGCCGAGTTTTATCTGCGCACGCCGGAGGTTCCGCACTTCATGATGGCGGTACTTTCCATGGAGGTCATCCTCGGCTCCTTGACTTTCACGGGCAGTTTGATGGCCGCCGGCAAACTCCAGGAAATCCTCCCCCAGCGCCCGCTCACCTACAAAGGCCAGAATTTCGTCAACCTGTCACTGCTCGCAATCTCGGTGTTGGTGGCCGCCTACCTGGTAGTTCACCCCGGTGCCAGACAACTCTTCCCGGTGATGATTGGTGTCCCACTCATCTTCGGCGTATTGATGATTGTGCCCATCGGTGGCGCTGATATGCCCACAGTCATCTCTCTGCTCAACTCCTACGCCGGCCTCTCCGCTGCTGCCATGGGGTTCGTGCTGGACAGTAAGCTCCTTATTATTGCCGGCGCGCTCGACGGATCTTCCGGTCTGATTCTCTCAGTCATCATGTCCAAGGCCATGAACCGCTCCTTTACTAATGTATTGTTCGGAGCCTTTGGGCAGGTACAGGCTTCCACCGCTGCTGCTGGAGAAGAAAAGCCGGTACGCAGCGCCACCGCGGACGAAGCTGCTGGAATCCTGGCAGCCGCCAATAAAGTTGTTGTGGTTCCGGGCTATGGCATGGCCGTGGCACAGGCCCAGCACAAGGTGCGCGAACTTTACGACGCGCTCACCAAGCGAGGTGTGGACGTGCGCTTCGCCATCCATCCCGTCGCCGGGCGCATGCCGGGACACATGAACGTCCTACTCGCCGAAGCCGATATTCCCTACGACCGCCTGGTTGAAATGGACGACATCAACGGCGACTTTGCTCAGACCGATGTTGCCCTTGTGATAGGAGCGAACGACGTCACTAATCCTGCCGCCCGTACTGACGCTAGTAGCCCGATCTTTGGCATGCCTATCCTCGATGTGGACAAAGCACGCACGGTGATGGTCATCAAACGCGGTATGAGCCCAGGCTTCGCCGGAATTGATAATCCACTCTACTACCTCGACAAAACCCTAATGTTGTTTGGAGACGCGAAGTCGTTCGTGAACAGCATTGTCCACGAACTGTCGGGGAGCCACTAGCCGAGTTTCCTAGTATTTCAGGCCGGTATCGCAGAGGATCGTTGCTACTGTTCCCTCGGGACGCACTCTTCCAGACTTCAACAGCTTAACTGCCCCTAATACATTCGCGGCAGCGGAAAATCCCACATGCAATCCTTCAAGCCGTGCCAAGCGGTCTCTCCACTCCTCCGCTTCGTTGTCCGTCACTGAGATTGAAAGATCCATTAGAGTAGGGTCCCAGCACGGCGGGGCTTTGCCGTAACTCGTACCCTGCAATAGATGATCGGGCTTGGTCACGGCCTTCCCGGCGAGCACCTCGGCTCCCTCCGGTTCCACCGCGGCGCAAACAATCGCTCTTAGCTGGGATTTCAGAAATCTCGCCGTCCCGACAAACGTACCGCCACTGCCGACACAAGCAACAAAACCGTCAACCATCCCAGCAAGCTGCTCCCATAACTCCGGGCCAGTTCCTTCCTGGTGCGCAAGTACCGAATATTTGTCGGTGAACTGATCAACGTAAAACGCATCCCGCTCTGTCGCGATCTGTCGCGCGACCACATCTGCAGCCTCAATGTCGGCGCCGGTCACTCTTCCTTGTGATCCGTCCACTTGCGGGACCAACACCACTTCAGTACCGAACGCTCGCATCATCTTGGTGCGCTCGGGACTGTTGCCAGTTGACATGGTCGCGACAAAAGGGTGACCAAGCAGAGCGCAAACCACCCCAAGGCCGGCGCCAAAGTTTCCGCTGGTCATGGTGACTACAGTCTGTGCAGGCTTCAAGCGGCCCTCCCGAAGCGCTCCTTCAAGGATGGCGCGGGCCGCACGATCTTTGACGCTGCCTCCAGGCTGGAGAAACTCAGCCTTCCCGAACACTCGCCCGGGGCCGGTATAAACACGGTTGAGAGCCACTAGAGCTGTGTTTCCAATCAGTCCCAGAACTCCCGGTGTGGACGACATCGTGCGCAATTCCATCAATGATGCAACCCTATGTTGATCTTTCCGGTGACAATCTCCAGCGCAACCTCGAACAAGATGATGTGATCCAGCATCGGATAACCCGGTTTTTCGTAGGCTGACATCGGCTCCTTCAGCCGCTTCAGCAGGCGATCGAAGAACCATGTCTTTTTCTGGCTTGCATCCGCTCCTTCAACCACGCGAACGTTTCCATAGGCGACGGCACTTTTATAGACCAGAGCGGAGTTGCAGGGGGACGGCTGCCCACGCTGCATCGTTCCCGGCTCATCCACGTGAATGCAGAGGCGCGGGTTCTGGCGAACATTGGCCAGAAAATGTCCCTGATGCGGACCGGTATGCAAGTAAAGAAGATCGCCTTCTTCGTACACATACATAAGCGCGACCACGTACGGCCAACCCGAGGAATCTGCCGTACCCACGTGCGCCACACATTGCTGACGAAGAAATGCGCGAGTGTCCGCGTCCGGCATCTGCCGGTCGCTGCGGACCACCTTCCCGCGATACTGATCTTGTCGGGGTGTGTTCAAGGTATTGTCGTCAAAGGGTAAGTTCAAAATGAAAGTCGCTGATATGCATTCCCTGCACGAAGTAGAACCGGTGGGCCCGTTGGCGGTGCACACCGGAGTCGAGACTGAAAGTCTGACAATTCGATTGGCGCGCCAATTCGATCAACCATTTGAGCAAAGTCTCGCCGAAGCCTTGGGAGCGGCACGCCGCATCGGTTACCAGATCGTCGACATAGAGGGTTTTCCCACTAGCCAGCATGTGGATGATGCGAAAACCTGCAACAGCCACAACCGCACTGCCGTTCTCGGCGAAAGCGAGCGTATATCCTTCGCTTGCCTGCCGGGCAATCCGTTTCTCGAACTCATCGAGAGTTAGTTTTTCCCGCAGATGCTTCATCACCGGGAAGCAGCGCGCGATATCGCTCGGGGACTCGGCAACCTTTACCTTAGCCAGCATCTTCACATTTCTTTCGGGGACTCTACTGCAGTGCGATCGCCGTGACTAGGCGGCTGCGAAATCACCAGAAACTGGACAGGTTCCTTCGATCTGTTTCGAATCTGATGCGGAGTTGCTGGATGAATATGCATTCCGCATCCTGGAGTCAACCGTGTCTCGTGTCCATCAATCTCCATCACGGCTTCTCCCGACAGGATCCAGAAGAACTGCTGTGAGCGCACGTGGAAGTGGCGTACCTCGGAGGTTCCCGGCGGCATTTCCTCGGCAATGACGCTCAACTTTTCATCTTTGACCAGGTGCCATCCATCGCACTGGCGGCCCCAGGTGTAGTGTTCGGCGGTTGCGCGGCTAACCGGTCGCAATTGCACTTCGTACCTCCGCAATCCGTTCCAGGCGCGGCTTGGCCACTCGTGCATAATCGGCGGCCTTCAGTACAATGGACCGGTCTAAACGGGCCGCATTGAAATAGATCTCGTCGTTCTCCAGCAGCGCCGGATCCACGATCAGCTCTAACTCGACGTGAAAGGCGAACGGAAGAATCGTTCCTGCCACGCTGCCTGCAAGCCGCTCCGCAATCTCCGCAGAGGCAAATGAGATATACGTTCCGCCCAGCAGCGTCTTGACCGCGTTCAGGTCCATGCGCGCATCGCCCGGAACAACCCCAACGATGTATCTTGTCATCTTCTTGCAGATCTTGACCATCATCACGATACATTTGGCGGCTTGACGAAGTTCGTTACCGCGCATCGGGCTCACAATTTCCGTCCGCCCCTCCGGAGCATGGTCAATCAGGCGATAGGGCACAGCGTGCCCATCAAGAAACGCGATGAGTTGCGAATAAGTATCTAACATTCTCCGAGGCCATCACCTTCCATGATTCAGAGCTGCGATTGACACTTTTTGGTTTAGCACCGAAAGCGACGTCCTCTGCCGCCCATTCGAATCGAAATTCGACGGCTCCAACCAGCGTTCAAATGCTGCTTTACGCTGAGGCCACTCGGAGTCCAGCATGGAGTACCAGGCCGAATCCCGATTGCATCCTTTGACTATCATGTGCTGGCGAAAGATTCCTTCAAATGTAAATCCCAGCCGCAAGGCCGCGCTCCGTGAGGGTGCATTGAGCGCGTTGCACTTCCATTCATAGCGGCGATATCCCAAATCCTCGAAAGCATGGCGTGCCATCAGGTACATGGCTTCCGTCGCCCCAATGGTTCGCTGCAAGCGGGGTGTAAACAGGATGCTGCCAACCTCAATCACGCGGTGCGTGGGTTCGATTCGCATGTAGGAGGCGTATCCCGTAGCTTCTCCGGAAGGCTTGTCGAGAATTGCGAAGAAAAGCGGATCGTCGGAACTCGCCTTCTGCAGCAACAGAGTATCGAAAGCGGGGCGAGACGGAAACGGCCCTTCGAACAGGTACCGCCATAGCGATTCGTTCTTTCCCCCGCCCGCACCGGCAAACAGCGCTTCGGTGTGTGCGACCGGATCAAGAGGGATTAGGCTCACTACGAGCCCTTCCAGACGCACGCGTTGCGGACGCTTGGCCGGCCTGGCATCGACTTGCAAGCGTGTATCGGAAGCAGATTTGGTTTCTGCGGTCTTCATAAACTCTCCTCGGGACTCTAGACCGATGCCGCGAACTGCTCCCCCAACCGGATTACCTCGCTGATGATGTATTCGAAGTCCTCCCGCTGGCTGCGATGGTTTACGTTCGCAACTCGAATGGCAAAGCGCCCGCCAAGAGTTGTGGACGACGGCGATGCCGCACCCGATTCCTGCAATCGCAAGAGGATCTCCTGGTTCAAAGCAGTCAACTTGGTTTCATTCACTAGGCCGCCCCGGAAGCGGAAGCAAACGACATTGAGCGGTACCGGCGCCAGCAATTCCAGCCGTCGATCGGCCTCCACCATTTCCGCGAGATATTTTGCTTGCGCCACATTCTGCTCGACCAGTGTCTGGAACTTGCGCAAGCCATGCTCCTTCAATGAGAACCATGCCTTCAAAGCGCGGGCACTGCGCGAGAGTTCGAGCCCATATTCTTTGAACCACATAGGTCCGCCGGCCAATCCCCGGCCCTTATCGTCCATATACGCAGCCTGCAAAGAAAACGTCTTTCGATGATGTTCGCGCCAACGCACGAGAATGCAGCCGATGTCGTAGGGAACGTACATCCATTTGTGCAAATCGAAGGCGAGCGAGTCGGCCCGCTGCATTCCCCTCAATAGAGGTCTCAGCGAGGGTGAAATCGCAGCCGTGGCGCCAAATGCTCCATCCACGTGAAACCACAAATTTTCTGCTTGGCAAAAATCGGCCAGCGTATCAAGGTCGTCGATCGCTCCGGTGTTTACCGTTCCGGCATTTCCCACCACACAAATCGGGACTCTTCCTGCCTTTCGATCTGAGGCTACTGCGTCTCGCAATGCCTCCACTCGGATGCGAAAGTCTTTGTCCGTCTCGATTTGGCGCAGTCCATCGCTGCCCAAACCGATTGCTTCGACGGCCTTCTGCACACTACTGTGCGTTTCCGAG
>Ga0206964_10071_pt1 | contig 30619 bp, 28 predicted proteins | sample Alteio_BWOrgHeat_25_FD_152980 | JGI IMG/M metagenome (GOLD analysis project Ga0206964, IMG submission 152980) | Enriched cells from forest soil in Barre Woods Harvard Forest LTER site, Petersham, Massachusetts, United States -... | ecosystem: Environmental > Terrestrial > Soil > Temperate forest >...
AGCGCGTTACGGCAGGTCTTGGTCAGCACAGCCACTTTCCCGGCATTATCCGAAAAGAGCGCTCCAGCTGCCGTTGCCTCTGCCGTGTTATCCACCGCAAGTCCGGCCCACAATCCATAGCTGTGATCGCTCAGGTGAATGGCATGACCTATCAGTGGAAACGTCACCAGTGAGATTGCGCCTAATGCAAGGATTGCGGCAATAGCGAACGATGCATCTTCGTCATCCGCGTCGATCGCGCCTTTGGAAGCGATGATCGCTGAAACTCCACAGACCGCAGACCCAATCGCCAGCAGATTGATCAACTTTGGCCGCAGCCCAAAAGCGCGCCCAAGTGCGGTCATCAGCAGCAGCGAGCCGCTGATCTCAATAAACACCAGTAGAAGGCTGATTCCGCCGAGCTTGAGAATGTCGCCAACGACAAAACGCGAGCCAAGCAGCACAATTCCTGCCTTCAGCCAGAATTCGTATGTGTCCACACCGGCGCGAAAAATCTCTGGAATGCGTATCAGGTTTCCGATGATCAGCCCTATCACGATCGCCCAGAGCACGTACTCGATATTCGGAAAAACAATGTGATGTGCCTTGGTATAGCCGTTAATGGATTGCTCAATCCACTTCGCCGTCAAGCCAATCGCGGCCAACAGCAGTATGCCGGGAACCAGCCGCGCGACCTGCGCCAGCGGGTTCGGCTTCTCATGCTCAATCGATATCGATGCAGTCGCCATCTCTTGCTCCTACCACGGAATATGTTGCAAAACGCCCGCGCGTACCAGCAGCGCAAGCACAATCGCCAATAACACGGCCCACACGTCGACCGTTAGCCATCCGCTGCGTTTGGTCACCGCGGATACATCTGCCTGATTCGTTGCCATAGATTTTCTCCGGTCAAATTGCGCCAAAAAGCAAAGGGCCTACACGTCGTTCGCTGACGTGTAGGCCGGATGTTGAAAAACTGATGTGGTGAAAACTCTACTTCAGACCACAACCTCCGGAACGCCAGCGCACGCGCAGTCCGCAACAACAACAGTTGCAGCAACACACCATCTCGCAAGCGCAGCGTTCACAGTACATATCGTTTTTATATCCCGAGCACGCCAATCCGTCAATCAATCGGACAAGCATACGCAGAAGAAGAATTCATCCACACAAAAACCAGATTCGACGCCCGTACTTATTGATTCAATTCATTTTGCGCAGTTCTACCAGCCCATCACATACGCAAAGATCAACGGCGCAACGATCGTCGCGTCCGATTCAATCACAAACTTCGGAGTGTCCTGGCCAAGCTTGCCCCAGGTGATCTTTTCGTTTGGCACAGCACCCGAATACGAGCCATAGCTCGTGGTCGAGTCGCTGATCTGACAGAAGTAGGCCCACAGCGGCACATTGTCGCGCTGCAAATCCTGGTGCAGCATTGGCACGACGCAGATCGGGAAATCCCCAGCGATGCCTCCCGCGATTTGGAAGAAGCCTACTGGAGTTTTGGCGGTCGTGTTTGTGTACCACTTCGCCAGCTCCATCATGTATTCGATGCCGGTGCGCACGGTATGCACCTTCTTCACATCACCCGAGATGCAATGGCCGGAGTACATATTCCCCAGCGTCGAGTCTTCCCAACCGGGCACAAACATGGGCAGGTTCTTCTCCGCCGCGGCCAGCAGCCAGCTGTTCTTGAGATCAATCTGATACGAACCCTTCAAATCTCCGGAAAGCAAAATCTTGTACATGAACTGGTGTGGAAAATAGCTCTCCCCGGCTTGATCCGCGCGCATCCACTCTTTCAGAACTACTTTCTCGATGCGCCGCATCGCTTCCATCTCGGGAATGCACGTATCCGTGACGCGATTCATGTGCCGCTCCAGCAGCTTTTGTTCATCCGCCGGAGTCAAATCACGATAATTCGGCACGCGCTCATATAAGTCATGTGCGACGAGGTTGAAGACGTCCTCTTCGAGGTTCGCACCCGTGCATGTGATCGCATGCACCTTGTCCTGCCGGATCATCTCAGCCAGCGAGAGCCCCAACTCTGCCGTGCTCATCGCTCCGCCCATCGTCAAAAACATCTTGCCGCCCTGCTCCAGCAGGTTGATGTAACCCTCCGCCGCATCCACAAGCGCAGCCGCGTTAAAGTGGCGATAATGATGCTTGATAAATTCTTTAATTGCCAATGAAATACTCCTTACGGCATCTACTGCCATCCTAGAAATTATGACAGACGCGATCTCGATTCGTATTGAGGAAGGCGTACGCCGTCGACCTCATCGATTGATAATCCTCACTTCTCTTCATCCATGTTAGCCTTACCACCCCTCGCTATACTGGAGGTGAAGTCATTCGTTGCATCTTGAATCCAAACGACCGGCGGCGCTAAGGAGGAGTCTGATTGCCCGAGGCTAAAGGCAGAAAATCCGCCTATATTCCTACGCTCGATGGCTGGAGAGCCATCGCAATCCTTTTCGTGATCTTCTATCATGACGCGCTGCATGCAGTCGGGATATTCAGCACTCGCTGGTTCATTGAATATGGCAACATCGGGGTTGATGTCTTCTTTGCCATCAGCGGAATTCTTATCTGCACCAGATTGCTCGATGATGAACGGGTCTGCGGCCGCATCCATCTCCAGAGCTTCTACGTCAGACGGGCGTTTCGAATCCTGCCTCCGGCGCTCTGTTATATAAGCATTCTTGCGCTCCTCGCAAGACTATTGCCGATTCCGGTAAGTTCCCGCGAGTTATTTGGAGCGATCTTCTTTTGCAGAAATTATCCAAGGCTTATTGGACTGCCCAACGACGCCTCAGGTTGGTACACCAGCCATTTCTGGTCTCTCGCCATCGAAGAACAGTTCTACTTCGTCTTGCCCGCTCTTCTACTCTTCACGCCCCGAAGATTCAGGGCTCCGATTCTTGCCTTCCTCGCTATGCTTATCGCGATTGGTCGCGTCATCGCCCTGCATTATCGTCCTTGGATTCACATTGAGTTCCACACCGAAGTCCGCATCGACGCACTTTTTGTGCCGGCCTTGTTCGCTGTTCTCACCTTCGACCCGCACGTGAGAGAAATATTCAAAAAGTGGCTTCGATTCTGGCCGATAATTGTTGTCGGCGTCGCCTGTATCCTTCCCTTTGGCAACGGCACGTGGTGGCGCGCAACTCTCATCGTATGGGGCATGCCATGCATCGTGCTTGGTTCCACCCTGCACCCGCAAAGTATCTTTGGCCGAATTCTGGAGCTTTCGGTCCTCCGTTACATCGGTCGCATCTCGTACAGTCTGTATCTATGGCAGCAGCTATTCTTCAGTCAGCGTTTCGGTCCCCCGTGGCAGCCTCTCGGGTTAGCGCAAGGCTGGCCGCTGCGCCTGGTACTCACCTTCGCCTGCGCAATCGCCAGCTATCATCTGCTTGAGAGCCCGTTGTCTCGGCTCGGACATAAACTTGCCCCATCCGCAACTCCAGGCCGGTATGACCTGGATCCGGTAGGGAAAAACGCAGTGGCCTGAATTCGCAGAACCAACCTCTGCCGCTGCGCTCCCTAAAAGGGGCGAACGCTTGGCGACTTGAAAACAAATTTCTCATCTCAGTGCGAAGTCCGGTGCTACATTAGCTGCGTGCCCATCCTGCTGGCCATTCTCGCGATATTTCTCGTCAACACCGCCTCTGCGCAGAAGACAATCTCTTTCCCAACAGAAGATGGCGGCCTCATCTTCGCCGATCTCTACGGCACTGGCGACAAAGCCGTCGTACTCGCGCACGGAGGCCGATTCAACAAAGAAAGCTGGGCACCACAGGCACGCATCCTGCAAGCTGCGGGATTTCAGGTTCTCGCGCTCGACTTTCGCGGCCGCGGCAAATCGCACGGCCCCGGCGATACCGACATCATGAGTGCACCGCTGCATCTTGACGTTCTCGCGGCCGTGCGCTATCTGCACACGAGCGGCACGAAATCGGTCTCAGTTATCGGCGCAAGCCTGGGCGGGGGAGCAGCAGGCGATGCATCCATCGCGTCGCAGCCGGGCGAAATCGATCGCATAGTCTTTCTCGCCTCGGCGCCCAACGAGCCGGCAGACAAGCTCAAATCGCCGTCTCTGTTCATTGTTGCTCGCGACGACGCCAACGAAGATGGCCCGCGTCTTCCTGGCATTCAGAAGCAATACGATCTTGCGCCCGAACCCAAGCAGCTCATCATCCTAAAAGGCTCAGCACACGCACAGTTTCTCTTCGAGACCGATCAGGCGGACCGTGTAATGCAGGAGATTGTTCACTTCCTCTCCGCAAAATAATCTCCCGTTCGCAGTTCATCCTCGCCCTTCGCGAGCATCTCTCCACAGATCGATGCCACTGTCCAGCGCATAACGATCGATCTCCTTGAGTTCTGGCTCGCTAAATTCGAGCTTCTCAATCGCATCCAGCGAGTTGTCAAGCTGTTCCACGTTTCGTGCTCCAATTAGAGCCGAGGTCACACGCTTGTCGCGCAACGCCCAGGCAATCGCCATCTGCGCCAGGGTTTGCCCACGTTGCGAGGCAATATCATTGAGCGCCCGCACACGACCAAGATTCTCCTCATTCATAAAAGACTGAAACAACGAAGAGTTCTCCGTCGTAACTCGTGAGTTTGCCGGCACGTCGTTGAGGTACTTGTTCGTCAGCAGTCCTTGCGCCAGCGGCGAAAATGCAATACACCCAACGCCCAGCTCATCCAACGTCTCCAGCAATCCCTGCTCGATCCAACGGTTGAGCATCGAGTACGAAGGCTGATGAATCAGCAGCGGCACGCCTTCGCTCTGCAAAATCTGCGCCGCCTCGCGCGTACGCTCCGGACTGTAAGAAGAAATGCCCACATACAGCGCCTTGCCCTGACGCACCGCCTGCGCCAGCGCACCCATCGTCTCTTCCAGCGGCACGTCCATCCACGGCCGATGCGAGTAATAGATATCCACGTATTCAAGGCCCATCCGCTTGAGGCTGTCATCCAGCGACGCGAGCAGGTACTTGCGCGAGCCGCCAATGCCATACGGCCCCGGCCACATATCCCATCCTGCTTTCGAAGAGATGATCAGCTCATTACGATACGGCAACATATCCTTGCGCAGAATCTCTCCAAAGTTCTTCTCCGCCAATCCATACGGAGGCCCATAGTTATTCGCCAGATCAAAGTGCGTCACGCCCCTGTCAAAGGCGCGCCGTACCATCGCTCGGCCTGTCTCAAAGACATCCGTGCCGCCAAAGTTCTGCCACAGTCCCAGCGATATTGGAGGCAGCACGATCCCCGATCGTCCGCACCTGCGAAACTGCGCTCCATCGTATCTTTTGGCATCGGCAACATAACTCATCGGCACGCTCTCCTATTTCTCATCGCAATTCTTCCAAAGTATGTCACAGAGAATTCAGCTGTTCTTCTATCTGAACAAACATGCCCTACCACGGCACGTCGAGCCCCGACGCGTAGAGGAGCCGTATGATGCGAAACCGGTGCCCCCGAAACGGTTCCAACAACTCCATCATTCGCTCATCCGAGCCGCCAAACTCGCCCGCCAGCGCGTAGCAAACCACCCGCGGCAGGTGCAGGTCTCCCGGAATCGCTGCATCCGTATCGCCCGCGCCATAACCTAGCACAGTTTCAGTTGTCCATGGTCCTATCCCCGAGACACGCAGCAATGTTTGCCTTAGGTCATTGAAGCCCATTCCTGGCCTGAGCGAGATAAACCGCATCTCCTTCGCAAACTGCAGCAGCGCTCTCGCCCGTTTCGCATCTACGCCCATGCGCTCCAGCTCAAATCGCGGAATGGCCGCAAGCACCTTGGCCGGTGGAAACGCCCACAGGCCAAACATCGCCGGTGTGCCCCATCGCTTCGTAATTCGCCTCCAATCGCGCATCGCATCCACTGTACGAATTCGCTGCTGCAGAATCGCCGAGCACGTCATGTCATACAGCCATGGCACTCGCAGCAGGCGCAGTCCTGGCAGGCTGCGGTGCAACCTCAGTACTCCCGTATCTTCAGTTACGAAGTCAGAATAACGATCGTCCTGATCGAGCCCGCGAACAGTTTCATCCAGCAACTGCGTCGCGTCGGGACCAAAGGCACTCACCTGCAGCGCGTCGTCATTCCGGCATATCTCAATCGTTGCAACTGCACCACGGTAAAAAAACGCCTTACGAAAACAATCTCCCGAAAGCTCCGCAGTTGGGTCATAGCAACCAAGTAACTGCATCGAGAATGTGTGCGCAAAATGAACAGGGAAGATCCGTAGACGCGCGCGCGCCGATTTTTCGCTCTCTCCTCGCTCCTGCTGTATAGCGCAACCCAAGCCGCTGGTTCCTCAACGAGATCAGACGGACTGCTGTCGAAACAGTGCCCTGCGCCAATCCCGTAGTCCCAGCATAGCGAGCGGCACAAAAAACGCGTAGAGGCAGGCTGTGAGAATCAGGTGCTTGTATAGATACTCCCCAACGTAGATCACATCCACCGCGATCCATAACCACCAGTTCGCAATATACTTACGGGCTCCCCACCACGTTCCCACCAGGCTCGCGCCGGTAAGCGACGCGTCCAGCCAGGGCAGCGAAGCGTCTGTGTGCTTCAGCATCCACCAGCCGAGCAACACGCTGCCCGCGGCGCCAATCGCGACGTCGCGCAGTAGTGAGGGAGCCACAGGCTTCTCCACGAGAACCTCGCCTGTAGCACGTGCTCCGCGCGCCCAGTGCCACCATCCATAGATCGCAAATAACACAAAAAGCCCTTGCAGCAGCATGTCCGAGTACAACCTGCTTTCGCGGAATTGCTCCGCGTATAACGCACTCGCCAAAATCGTAATCGGCCACGAGATCATACTCCGTCGCGTCGCCAGCCAGACATCTAGCGCGCTTACTGTGGCGGCCATCAGCTCAAACCAGTGATCAGCCCACCATCCGGAGAATGCCCAGCTCACGGCAGCGAGTGAAACCGTCATTGCGTGGCCTCTGTGGCGTGTCTGTCCGCCCACTTCCGCAGATGCTCCAGCAAGCGTTGCCTTTGCACTCCACGAAACCACTCCGCGTGGGCCAGAAAATATCCTTCATACGCAAGACAGGCTCGCTCCTCCGAATGCAGCACGCTCAGAAAGTAATCTGTCTCCGACAACGCAAACTCGCAATGCACCAGCGGTAACATCGCCACCAGCGCGCGCGCTTGTTCGTAACTCAGCGGAAATAACTCCTCATAGCCAGCCAGTAATTCATCCAGATGATCGAGATGCACGATTTCTGCTCGTGGATCGTCCATTTGAAGCCACTCAACTACATTCCGCTCGATAGCCGTTGCCAGATCATGCACGGCATTGGTCCTGTCAGCCAGCCCGAAATCGATAATTCCCGTCACTTCGGCGTCGACGCCTTCGCCGCTCCACATCAGGTTCGAAGCGTGAAAATCGTTATGCGTCCAGACCGGGCGAAGGTACTTCAGCCAAGGCTGCAAGTTTCGGTACAACGGCATCAAGAGTTGCTCAAATGACCGCCGCCAATCGCGTTGTTCGGCGTATTCCCGCAATAGCGGCCGATAGCTCAGATACCTCTCCATCTGTGCAACTGGGGAGTTACCGCCGGTGCTATATGCAAAGATCGTAAAGCTTGTAACAAGCTGTTGTGTCTTCCGCGACGGAACCTCATAACTCTCCGCTGCCTTATGCAATTGTGCCAGTGCCCTTCCGGCTGAACGAGCGTGATCCTCGGAGAGAAACGGGGTCCAGGAATATCGTTCCTCGTACAAGTCGAGTCCGGTAGCTGCCGGATGCACCTCGTATGTCCAGTCGGCCCGCTCGATAGCACTCTCGCCATCTTCCCGTCTGCACGCCGCCTGCACCAGTCTCGTTCTGTCAGAAAGGAACTCGAGCAGCCGATGTTCCTCCAACAACCCCTCGCGATCTCGGACCGATCGCGCATGGCGCTTCACCATCACCTTGCCGTGCGGGGTCTGGACCAGACTCGCCGACGAAAACGGCCTCGGGCTGTGGCTCAGAAGCCTCAGTGCCCCGCCCGCCTGCGGATACTTTCGCAGCAGACGATCAACCTCCGCCAGCGTCAGAGAAGGCCAATCCGGCTCCGTTTGCAAGCCCTCTAGGCCATGCGCTTTGTGTCCCACCTCTGAGATTCCGGCTCCCTCGCAGTCGAAACTCCAGTGTATCGTTGCCGTGCTTGCCGCGACTCTCAGCGTGTAACAGGGCGGAAACGCTATCGTTCTGACCTCTTCAGTGGTCCCGGCCGACTGCCTCGAATAATAGTCGCAACCCTGATCGTGTAACTCGCACTTCCTACCGCGCTTAACGAATATCCTGTCGCAATTGCTACCGCCTTGATGGTCTCGGTCGTGCTCATGGTAAGCGTCGCCGTGTACTTCGTGGAAGCGGTGGTCGGCGTCGTCCCGTCCGTCGTGTAGTAAATCGTCGCGCCAGCGGTAGCGTCCGCGATAGCCACAGTCACGGTTCCTGTGTAAGTACCCGCTACGGGAGTGAAGGTCGGCGTAGCCGCTGCAGGTGCGATCGTATAGCTGGCCGATGCCACAGCGCTCTGCGTGTATCCCGTCGCAATTGCGATCGCCTTTATGGTCTCACTCGCACTCACCGCAAAGGGCGCTGTGTACTTTGTAGAAGACGTCGTCGGGGTTGTGCCGTTGGTTGTGTAGTAGATGGTCGCGCCTGCCGTGGCATCGGCAATTGTCACTGTCTGCGCTGTTGTGTAGGCCCCTGCCACGGGGGATAAAGTCGGTGTCGCCGCGGTGAGCGTGATGGTGTAGCTGGCCGATGTCACTGCGCTCAACGAATATCCAGTCGCAATCGCAACAGCTTCGATCGTCTCGGTCCCGCTCACAACAATCGGCGTGGTGTACCTGGTCGAAGCGGTTGTAGGCGCCGTTCCATTGATTGTGTAGTAAATCGCGGCTCCGGGGGTGGTGTCCGCAATCGTCACCGTCAGCGCTGCCGTGTAACTTCCAGCCGCAGGCGAACACGTCGGAGTTGCAGCCGGTGGTGTGATCGTATAGCTAGCCGACGATACCGCGCTCAGCGAATAGCCTGTCGCTATCGCGACTGCCTTTACGGTCTCCGTCGTGCTTACCGAAATCGGCCCTGTGTACCTTGGCGAAGAGACGGTGGGTGCCGTGCCGTTGGTGGTGTAATAGATCGCCGCGCCAGGGGTCATGTCCACCATCGTCAGCGTCTGCGCCGACAAATAAGTGCCAGCGGCCAGCGAGAATGTCGGCATCGCTGCCGGTGGCGTAATTGTGTAGACCGCCGAAGCGACCGCGCTCAGCGATGATCCCGGTGCTATTGCCATTGCCTTTAACGTCTCGGTTGCGCCTATAACGATCGGTGTTTTGAACTGCGCGGACGTGTTTGTCGGCGTTGTTCCATCTGTTGTGTAGTAGATCGTAGCGCCTGTGGTCGCATCCAGAATCGTCACCGCTGGCGGAGTGATGTAAATACCTGCCACAGGAGTGAACGTTGGAGTTGACGCGGGCACCGCGTCCGCCACAAGAATCTGTATTGTATGCGTGCGTCCGCCGCCGGTCGCCATCACCTGCGCCGGATAGGTTCGTGGAGCCAGTGTGCTTGCGAGCGTAAACGTGATCGCGTCCGCAACTCCCGCACCGACAGTTGGAGATGGTGTCGCCGCTGCGCATGTGATCCCTGCGGGCGCAGAACAGACCAGTGCAACCATGCCGGCGTACCCATTCACTGGCAGAATTGTCACCGAAACCGCAGCGGAGTTTCCTGACTTCACCACCACCTCAGGAGCCGCTGCCGTCATCGTGAAGTCGCTCCCGTTGAGCATAATTGCCAGCGGTAAAGAAGACTGTGCCGAGTAGTTGGCATCGCCTTTGAATGTCGCCACCAGCAGATTGTTTCCATTGGCGAGCTGGCTTGCGGGAAATGTCAACGCATAAGTCGCAGCCGTGGCCGCTGCTCCAGCCTGCAGTGGCTCGGTATACGACACAGCGCCATCCTCCCATGTAAAGGAAAGATTCCCGGAGGGTCGCGGCTTGCCCGTCGCCCCTGTCACTGTTCCTGTAACCGTAACCATCTGCGAAGGGATGAAACTGGTAGTCGCTGCTGTCAACGTGACCGCAGGCGCCGGCTTGTTTGCGAGCGAGACTACCGTGCCATACATGCTCGAACTGCCGTACCAGTTCGAGTCACCCGTATAGGTGGCTGATAAGGAAAGCAGCCCGGCTGGCACATTGGTGAATGTCAGCACGGCTTCTAACACCGCCTGACCAGCTGGTCCCCAGCTCTTTAGCGGAGCAGTCAGAGTCTGCGCGCCAAGCGTGACGCTTATATTTCCAGTCGGCGCTGTGCCCACCAGCGGCAGATAATCCGAATATAACTCCGCATCTACAGTGACGCTGCTGCCTGCAATCACGTTTGACTCCAGCGGAGAAACGCTGACTGTCGTCGTTCCCCTGAAAACCGTCAGTGTGGTCCCCGTCGAAGTTGATGAGTTATAGCTCGCGTTGCCCGGATAGATCGCGCTCAGTGTGTGGCTTCCAATCGGCAACGGTGCTGCGGTCCACTCAGCTATGCCAACGCTGTTCAGCGGGACCGCCGCCCACCTGACGGCCGTACCTACCTGGTCGGCAAAGTTCACGATTCCAGTGGCGGGCGCGCTCTGCGCGACAGTTGTATTCCCCTCATTCACACCGACAGGCTGCGCATCGAAATAAAGCTCCGCTCCATAAGGAATTGCCATTCCAGTTGACAACGGATAGACCAGGTTGTCGATCGGATTCAGCACCCATCCCGATGTCACTACCGTATCCGCCTCGGGAGTCACAGTTACCAGCACCGGCGCGGAAACGCTCGAACCAAAGATGTTGTCTCCCGAGTACCTCGCAGTCACCTGGTAGGTACCGCCCGGCAACGCGGGTGAGCCGCTTACCGTTCCTCCAGAGAGCGTAAACAGTCCCAGCCCATTTGTGTAGGGCAGCGGATCGGTGCTGTCCAGCATCACATCGCCGGTCGGCGTTCCTCCTCCGGTCACCGGAGTTACTGTTGTCTTCGCGACGATCGGCGTGCCATGAACAAACGTTGCCGGAGTAATGCTTAACGTAGTTGCCGAGGCGTGAAACGCCGCAGTCACTGTCGGCCAGTTGGTGATCAGCTTGGCAACATCTACCGAGCCCAACCCCGTCGCCCGGTCGTACCCCGCCCCAGTCGCAAAATAAGGCACTGTATAAAAGCCTTTCGTCTGGCCGGCCGTCCCCAGCGAGCAGTACAGCGTGCCCTGGTAGCAGGGAACCATATTTCCGCCAACTGCAACATCTCGAAAGGTGGTTGCCGTCGCAGCATTGCTTGCCAGCTTGTAATAGACGTAGTTCGCCTGACCCTGCCTCGCCTTCTGGGACTGATTGACTAATGCCTGGATCGCGGCCATCGCTGGCGCCGCCGCCGAGGTACCACCAACACTGGTGATATACATCGATCCTGTGCTCGTCGGATTCACACAGTCCCCCCCAAAGGCGCAGATCGGATAATACGCGTAATTTGCTCCATTGGCCGCAAAAAGCGAGAGGTCCGGCACGTCGCGCAACCTGTCTGCCAGCGCGCCAGGCGCGACCTGCCACGGCGGCTTGGAATAGCCCGCCGCAGGTCCAGTAGCTGGATAAACCGCGGCGGTGCTATACCCACCTCCGCCCGCGACGATCGTCGAAGCTGACGCACTGTAGACTCCGCCAGTCGACGCATTCAGCCCAAAGGCATCATTCCAGGCCTGCTCAGGTACAGCCTGCAACAGCGAAACCATCGGCTGCGCGCTCGTCGTCGCGTTCCAATACGTCCCAATCTGGCTGCTCAACGCGCTGCCCCCCGTCGCGTAATTGCTCAGGTAAAAATCTGTTCCGCCCACCGACACGTTATACGGCGTCGATCCCAGGCCATTCACTGCGATCCCACTCTCGACGAAGTCCTGCGCGTCAGAATCGTCGCATCCTGCCGAACCACTGTCTCCTGCCGACACAAAGACCGTAATCCCCTGTGCGGCTGCCTCCTGCCACAACTTGGCCCACATTGCATTTCCTGCGGCACCGAGCGACGCCTCACACTCCGCGTAGCTCATGCTGATCACGCCCACCACGTTATCCTCGAGCGCGTGCAGTCCGCTGGTTATCAAAGGATCCGTAAGAGCCGTTCCGGCGGATGTGTACATCACAACAGTTGCCGCTGGAGCCACAGCCCCGGCAATCTCAAGGTCCAAGTAGGCTTCGGGCGCGGCATCATTCACGCCCGGATCGTCCCCATCCACCACCACAGTTGGAACGTTTGGCGCGAGTCCGAAGAGGCTCCGATAAGCCTGCACCAGACTCAGGTCCACATTAGAAAGGCTCAGGATTCCGATACTCTGTCCAGCACCCGTCGTGCCTGCTGCATAGACCGGACCGAGGCCATATTGCATAGCAAAATCCGCCGGAGCAAGCTCGAAGGTGTAGGCACCGTTGCCGTCCGAATTCGTCCAGGCCGGCGTCGCCTGATGTGTCTTGGTGTTGTAGTTCGTCTTGCCGGCGACACGGATTGTCGGCCGTGCGCCAAAGCTATGCAGCGGCGCGAGTCCCGCGACCACCGGAGCCAGTGCCGCCGGAATCTGCGGGTCGGATGCGTTCATTACCAGCACTTTTCCGCGAGCGGCATAGCTGTGCAACTCAGTGCGAAATGTCTCCTCTACCTGCGCTGCGCTGCCCGAAAACTCAATCGCCACGCGCCCCGGATGTACCTTATGTACCGCCAGCCCATGTGACTCCAGCCATGCTGTTACCGCGGCAACATCCGAGTCCGAGACCCCAAAGCGGTTGCCAAACTCCGCCGGAGTAAGCCACTTGTGATAGCTGTCGCTGCCCAGCGTCTGTGCGTCCTGCAAGAACGCCTCAAGCGCCTGCTCCTGCTGCTCCGACCGCTTGAGCACCAGAAACATCCGCCCCACATCCAGCGACCCGCTCACCCTCCCCAGATCGGACTCCGCTCTTGCCGCCGGATGCACATTGCCCCGCAGCGTCACACGCTTCGCGTCATCGACAACGCCCTGAACCAGCGGGTCACGGACGATTTGCCGATCCGTTTGACCGTAAGCAGAAACTGCTATCAGGGCCATCGCGATGATAGACAGGGCAATTGACGGCCGCGACTCGTTCGAAGCCGGCAGAATGTAGGGTTCCCTTACTAATGGGCGCATGACGGCTCTATCTCCCGAAGGCTCGGAGCGACAGGGAATCCGAAGCCGAGGAAAACCTCGCATCTGCCCTGCGCGCCGACTGCTTCTGCTGTAATTCAGATCAAGAGACGGAAAGACTCTGATTCCATCCCCACTGGATGCCGCTCACCTGATCGCGCTCGTACATAGAGTCGTTTCAACGATCACTCTTCTTGTCGGTTGAAAGAGGAAGTTGCATCAGCCCTGAAAGGGAGTATTTATCGGCAAGATCTTGGCAGAGTCTAAGAATGACACGATGGAGCGACCGCTGTTCTCATCTCAATCGTTATAGAAATTTAATTCACGCGCTTTGCCGACTTACGAGCACGCGCAGGCAATAGCAATCTCAAAGGGACAGGCTGTAGCTCATCCCTTCCGTGCGAGGAAACTTCATGAAGCCGCTCCGGCCTGAACAACGTTAATCAGCGGCTGGCCAGCCAGCAGTCGCCGTACCTGATCCGCCGCAATACGAATAGCCCGCGGACTGAACTGAGGCGTGGACCCCGCCACATGCGGAGTGATAAGCAGATTCGGGCACTTCCAAAGCGGATGCTCCGGCGGCAAAGGCTCCGGATCCGTGACATCCACAGCAGCGCGGATGTGCCCCGCATTCAAAGCCTCAACCAGCGCATCGGTCTGAACAATAGGTCCACGAGCGGAATTCACAAGCAGCGCGCCCTGCTGCATCAGCGCCAGTTGCCTTGCACCAATCAGGCCGTGAGACTCAGGCGTATGTGGCAGTATCAAAATGACAATCTCTGCTGCCGGCAGCAGCGAATCCAGCTCATCCACAGCGTGCACCTCAGGCGAACTGCGAGCTGTTCGGGCAACCCGCGTAATCTCGGCGCCAAACGGGGTCAGGTAGTTCTCGATGGTCTTGCCAATATCGCCGTAACCGACAATCAGCACGCGCTTTGCATGCAGCTCCTCCTGCATAACCGGCGGAAACTGCGGCCTGTGGTCGTTGTGCAGCGCAGCGTAGACGGCGCTCCCCTTCTTTCGGCTGCACCACTCCGCCCGGCCCTGCAGATCGCGATAGAGCGGGAGATACTTAAGCGTTGCGAGAATCGCCGCCATCGTCCACTCCGCGGTCGAGATCGAGTGGGCGCCCTGCGCGTTGCACACCGTAACAGACGGGCCGACCAGATCCGTCAACCACTCTGTTCCGGCCATCATCGACTGCGCCACGGTGACCCCACGTAGGTACGGCCAGACCTTCTGCCCCAGCACAGCTGCCGGCGGAGGGATCCAGAAATCAACAGCGAGCGCGGATTCGGGGCTGGCAGGAATAGGAACCAGCTCTATTCCTGAAGGGAAACTCTCGAGAAGCTCAACGGGCAGGGCTGCGGGATAGCCGACTTTTAGCTTGGACAATGCTCTCTGGTCCTCGCATTTATGCTATCGCGACCGACCTCTCGGCCCCAGCGTTAGTATTTGCCGTGGAACATTCTAGCGTTGATGTCAGGCCAGAACTCCTTGACCAGATTCGAGAGTCCGTCAATTCCCACCTGAACAACCCAGCGCTGTCCGACCTTTGTCCATCCCCGTTCCTCGCCGGGATAGTAGAGGCTGGAGATGCCGGCTGCAGCGCCGTTGCCGGCAATTTCAGAAAAGTTCGGGGTCGAGTTGCCTTGGTTGTTGCGGGTGATGAGCAGGCGCGAGATCGAGTAGACGGATCGTTTCACCACTCCGCCGTGGCCCAGAGTATAGTAACGCGGATCTTCGCGGGTGATAGTTGGAACGATAAATTCCGTCATGAAGTTGCCGTCAGTATTGTCCGCAAAGCCATGCCAGTAGTAGCGCGCGTAGCCTTCAGCGCCCTGATGAAACGAAGGTACTGCATTGTGCCACTGACTGATGCCCGCCAGGATACCTACTTGGATAAAAGCGGAGTAATCGAAGCTGTCCTGGAAGGCGATTTTGAATTTCTCACGAGTAGTGGTGGGAGGCAGCTTTTCATTGGCTGAGACGGCGCGGAAATTAGGGATAACGAAGAGGATGCGTTTAGTCTGCTGAGGACCCGCCGGGGCTGCGTTCGCGGCAGGCTGGCTTGCAGGGGTTTGAGCGGATGTCGTCTGAGCCTGCGGTGCGTCGGGAAGCTCAGAAACCGGCGCGAATGAAGAGGCAGGCATTGGGGATGCGGCCCGGACTGCGGAAACAGAGAGACAGAGGAGGCAAACGAACAGCATATCGGGGGAACGAAGGCGCATATTGAAGTAGCTCTCCTGAAGCCAGGGGGATTAAGACGCATTTGAAGTGTTGGACTCATCCCAGGCCTAAAAAGCGTCAATCATTGCTGTGAGCGATAATCCTCAGAGATAGAAGGGCCGCTGAGCTGATGATACGGTCGACACACAAAACGTGGTCGCAGGAAGTGCTGGCGGTTAAGCAGCATCTGAGCGGCACCCGGGAAGCCGGCTTTTTTACATACGAAAAGCGGGCAATGCCGCTACTCGCGGTAAAGACCGCGGCAGCCGCGGGCATTAGCTATTGGATCGCGAAGTTGATGGGCCTGAACGTTGGATACTGGGGATCGATCAGCGCGATCATCGTAATGCAATCGAACGTAGGCTCGACGGTCTCTGCTTCCAGAGACCGGCTTATCGGTACGCTTATCGGAGCGGCATTTGGTGCCGCATTTTCATTGCTCGGCGACAGTATCTGGCTCTACCTTTTGGCAGTTGTGATTGCGATGGTGGCCTGTGGTCTGTTGAACCTCAAGAACAGCTCGCGGCTGGCCGCAGTAACGGTCACGATTGTGATGCTCGTGCGTCGAACGGACTCAAACTGGACACTGCCTCTTCACCGGGTCGCCGAGGTGCTAGTGGGCATCGTCGTGGCACTCATGATTTCGACGCTGGTTCTGCCAAGCCGAGCGCGTTCGCGGTTGCGCGATGGACTCGCGCAGGAGTACCTGAAGCTAGGGGCCTTGTTCGAGACTCTGATGCAGGGATACCGCGGCAAACCTTCAGCGCAGCTGCCAGAGATTTGGAAAGAAGTTGATACCGCGATTGACTCCAACAGCCAACTATTGGATGCCGCTCGAAACGAGCCCACGGGCGGTCCGGCGTCGCTCGAGGGTCTGTCGCTACTGCATCAGTCGGAGCGCGCAGTGACCGACCTGCTGCGTGCCCTTGAGTTGGCTGTGCGTGGAAGCGGCAACGATGATTACGCGGCTCATCTCGAGCCTGAGCTGGGGCAGCTCGTTAGCGACATTCACCTGGGGTTTCAGTACCTTGCTTCGTGCATTCACCAATGGAAATTCGATGCAGCTCCAAAGGGGCTGGAGTTAGAGGGTGATATCGTCGCGTTGGAAGCAAAGATGACCGCAATTCGCCCGACTGGTCTTGAGTTTCCGCATGCGGAGATATTGCGCGCGTATGCGGTGCAACTGCATCTCAAGCAACTGGCACGTGTGTTGCGCAGCGCTCAAATCGAAGCGAACGAAACAGTGGGTGCGAGCTCGTAAATCGTATGGGCCCACCCGGCCTCCGTAACGAGACGTGCGCACGTCCTAGCCTTCCTCACCGGTCAACCGAGGAAATCCTTGAGCGCTTCCACGCAAACCTCAATCTCCGGCACGGAGACGGCGTAGCTGAAGCGCAGATGACCTTCGCCCTGGGCGCCAAAGACCGATCCGGGAATGGTGGCTATATGGGCTTTTTCGAGCAGGATTTCAGCCGCGGTCCGGCTGTTCTTGTGAACCCTTTCGACATTGGGAAAGGCGTAGAAGGCTCCGGCCGGTGGCTCGCAATCGAGGCCAACAGCATTGAGACCGTCGACCAACAGCTTGCGACGAAGCCGGTAGTCTTCAAGGCGCTGCGCGATCTCGGCATCCAAGGTGCGTAGAGCCTGCAGCATCGCATACTGCACAGGCGTCGGAACTCCATTGGTCCCGTAGAGCACGACCTTGCGCAACGCCGTCATGAAGGGTTCCGGAGCCTGCGCGTAGCCGCCACGCCAGCCCGTCATGGAATATGTCTTCGAAAAGGTGAAACAGGTAATAGTGCGCTCGGCCATGCCTGGCAGCGATGCAATGGAAAAGTGCGTGCCTTCGTAAACGAGGTCCTCATAGGCTTCATCGGCAACAACGATCAGATCACGTTCCTGCGCAAAGGCGGCGACCTCTTCAGCCTCTTCGCGGGTAAATACGGTGCCGCTCGGGTTCTGCGGAGTGTTGTAGTAGATACAACGCGTACTCGGGGTTGAGAACTGCGCGAGCGTGTTGGCAATTCCGTTGCGGCGTGCCGTACTCGTGGGCACCAGCAGGGGTCTCGCCTGCGCGCCGCGAATCAAGTCGGCAATCGGCGTCCAGTAGGGCGAGAAGACCAAGGCATCATCGCCGGGATCGAGCACTGTCTGAAAGGCTCCGTAAAGCGCCTGCGAACCGCCGACAGTCGCAATCACGTGGTCGGGCGAGGTTGCGATGCCGTTTTTCGACGTGAGCTTTGCAGCGAGGGCTTCACGCAGCGGAGCGATTCCGGAAGAGGGCGCATATCGCGTGTGGTTGTCCACCAGAGCTTGGATGGCTGCGTACTTGATCGCCTCGGGCGTCTCAAAGAAGGGTTCGCCACCATGCATGCAATGCACCTTGTTGCCGGCAGCGCGAAGGGCCATCACCTTGTTGCGAATCTGCACAATGTCGGAGAAACCTACTTCATCGAACCGCTTGGCGACACGCAATCCACTAACTTTGGTGGTCATAGAAAGTCCTTCCCTTCCATAAAAATGAATATGGGTAGATTTCAGAATAGCTGACGATGCGGTATAGTCACGTACTTTTGCCCAGGCACCCTGCTTAAGCGGTTTCACCAATACCAGAGTTGCAGAGAATTGACTCCGATGAGCGCACAATGAAGAAAACTGCACCCTTCATCTACCGTTGCCTTTGCTCTTTCTTTTCTTGTTGTCATCCTCGGGAGGGAATCTGCTGTTATCTTTTCAATAACTGCACCCCGTAGCGAGAAAAGAAGATTATGCACTTGACACATATCAATATTAAGAGCAAGATCGACTTGCCGTGACAGGGTAGCCATTTAACCAGCCGTGAAAAATTTCCGTATAGGTTAAGTTTTTTGCACCAATGTCGTGTATAGTTCAAATATGGCGACACCCGAATTTGAGCCTTGGCTGAAATATCCGGCACTGACCGCTGATCGGCTTGCCCGAATCGCAACTCTAATACGTAACGTTCGCAAAGAGTGCGTCGATCTTTATGAACCCCAGAACGGAGACGGCCCGTGGTCCTTGGGGTGCCGAGTGTATGAGCGGACTTTCTTTGCCATCAAAGAAGCAGCCAAGGACAAGGCTGTAGGAACGTGGCTGGGGATCAACAAGGAATGTCACGCTCTTCAGTTCAGTTTCAATATTGGTCCAGTCTCTCTGCGTTTTTTCAGGGGAGACCCCGAGGACCCTCCGAGTCGTTATTTAGCCCGCAGCGACGGGGAGTCGTTGCATCTGCAATACTGTATCCACTTCGATGATCGGCCCGCAGTGGATAGCATGCTCCGTCTCGCTGTCGAAGTAGATTCCGCGCGTGAAGCCGCCGCAGTATTCCTGATAGAGATCGACGAGTACAAAGAAGTAATCGGCCAATATCGCATCCCATTTGAATCCGCCACAAATCTCAACATCCGCACATTCCAAACGCCGCCTATCAACATCGCCCCAGTCAAGGCGGAGCCAATCAAAACAGAGACAGAGGCAAGTCAAAGGGAAATGAAATCTAATGCCGGTTCAAAATGAAATCTTCCGAGGAGAACGACTGTTATTAGCGAGAGAATTCTGGGGTATAACTCAAAAGGATTTGGGCGATAGAATTGCCGCTTCTGGCGCATTTATCTCCCATTGCGAAAACGGTAAGAAAGTGCCCACACTAGATTTCGCAAAAGCCTGCGCGGAAGAACTCAAGTTTAATTTGTCGTTTTTCTACAGGAAAATCGATGATCCATTTGCCGAAAAGGAATGCAGTTTTCGTCATCGCAGGAGCACCCCTGAAAAGGCAAAGGCTCAAATAAGAGCACACGCTACGTTACTTGGCATGGTCATCGAGAGGCTGCGTACTAGTTTTAAGTTCCCAGCCGCAAATGTGCCTAAATTTCCGGTTTCGTCTTTTGAAGAGATCGAGCAAGCCGCCGAAGGCGTCAGACTTTATTGGGGACTAGGAAACGATGCACCAATTTGGCAAGTCGGCAGAGTGCTAGAGAGGGCGGGCGTAATAATCGTTCGTCATTTTGTCAAAACATCCAAGGTGGATGCATTTTCAAGAGAAGGTAAAACGACTTTGATTTTCTTGAACGAAGAAATATCGAGCACATCTCGCTGGAACTTCGACCTTGGGCACGAGTGTGGGCACTTGGTAATGCATTCAGGAATTGAAACTGGAGATATCGAGACGGAAGCTCAAGCAGATAAATTTGCCAGTGCATTCCTGATGCCTCGAAGAGCCTTTGCGAGGGAGTTTCGCTTGGCCCCATTCTCCTGGTCTCATGTTTTCGATTTGAAAAGACGTTGGCATACCAGTGCCGCTGCAATTGTCCGTCGCGCATACGATCTTCAACTCATCGGAGCCGCAGAGTATCGTCGGCACTACCAATACATGTCCTTCAAGGGATGGACGAAGGGAGAGCCATGTGAACCAGATTTCCAAGATCCAGAACTCTTGGAAACAGCCTTCGATGCGCTCGGAAGAGAAGTTGAACTAACACTCAACGCATTGTGTTCTGACTTAGGATTTACCGAAGAGACTTTTTTGAGAGTAACAGGGAAAGAGATACCTATGCGCGATAGCAAAAAAGCTCAGATCATCGAGTTCAAATTTGCTTGAGGAGGATAAACGGAGGGCGTCTAGCTGGTGCTAGGGCCGGTCTTATAAACCGGGGATACCTTGGCGGGTATGGAGTCCGATTCTCCCGCCCTCCGCTCACTATGTTGTTATTCTATCAGGGGCACCATGTCAAGAGGGATTCTGGTTATGAAGCCTATACCCCCCGTATCAAAGGACCAGTTCGACGCCCTACTTGGGCGTCTGATGAAGACGCCGCCTCAAGAGAGCAAAACGATAAAGGGAGAGCCCGGCAATTTGAAGCCGATAGTCCCCGTTATTCAGCCGTCAACTCCGCGTAAGGCATAGGCTTAATGTCGAGCATACGGTGGAGCGTAGCCTCGAATCTGTCTTTATCCTTGCGAGCATTGAATCGAGTCTCAAACTCACTCAGGTAGCGGTGTAAGTGCTTTATCGATACCTTGTGAAAGCTACCTATAATCGATCGCTTGAAGAGTGAGAAAGCAGATTCGATTCCGTTTGTTGTAACGATTCCTTCAGCGTAGATTTTCTTCGAGTGGTTCACGGTCTTATGGCGGTCAGGTATGATTCCTGTCTTCTTAATGGCCGGAACGTAGGCTCCCCACTCGTCGGTCATAATCACATCTACATCCTTGCTGATGTGCTTTTGAATGTGGTCAGCGAGTGTGTGTTTGTTGGCGTTCTTGGCATGGCTGAGGCGGAGATTGCCGTCTCGCTGCTTCATGCCAATCACCACTATCTTGTTGGATATGCCACGGCCTCGTTTTCCCTTTGCCCGGCCTCCCACGTACGTCTCATCCATCTCGACAATGCCACTCAGTTTGTCGGCATTTGGTGATTCCATCGCCTTGCGGATGCGGTGAGCCATATACCAGGCGGTGCGATAGGAACCGATGCCCAGGTGCTCCTTAAGCTGGTTTGCCGAAATGCTTTTCTTCGCATCCACGATAAGGGCCATTGCCATAAACCACTTGGTCAGCGGCAAATGAGAGTCATTGAATATCGTGCCAGAAGTGGCAGAGAATTGAGTCTTGCAAGTAGCCTCAAGGCACTGATAGATGCGCGTCCGCTTGTTCTTGCTGGTTTTCTTGCGCGTGATCTTGCTGATTCGGTCGTAGCCGCATACTGGGCAGCGAATGATGCCATCAGGCCAGCGCATCGACTCAATGTAAGCTAGGCAATCATCGTCAGACTTGAACTGTTCGGTTACGTCTATCAGGTTCACAGGTTCGGCCTCTTGACTACTTCTCAAGTATGCCGAAGTTCTTGTTCTGTGTCAAGTGTATAATCTTCCGAGAAAATTAATACCCTCCCCCCCCGGGGGTACTTCTCTTTTCTTTCGCCTAAAGATACCGTAACTCAGACGGCGAGCAGGTTGGTGTAAACGGCCATACCGGCAACGGCATCAACATCGAGCTCGCTAAGGGCATCAATCTCCTCCTGAGATCTAATGCCACCGGCAACGATCAGTTGGCGTTGCGTCAAAGCACGCAGACGAGTGGCGATCTCGATAGGAAAGCCTTTCATCAGGCCCTCGCCATCAATGTGGGTGTAGAGAAAAGCTGCAACGTAAGGCTCAAGATCCGGAATGGCCTCATCGGGCGTGAGTGTAACCTGGCTCTTCCAGCCCTTGATGGCAATCTGGCCGCCGCGGGAATCAATGCCCGCGACGATTTTATTTGCACCAATTGACTCGGCCAGTTCGCTGGCGAATTGACTGTTGACGCGGCCAATACCCTGCTCTTCTGTGAAAAAAGAAGAGCCAACAATAACACGCTGCGCTCCCGAATCCAGCACGGATTGGGCGCGCTCGATCGTGCCGACGCCGCCGCCAACCTGGCAGGGCAGCCGCTTGCAGATTTGCGCGACAAGCACGGCATTATCACCCTGTCGCATGGCAGCATCCAGATCGATAAGCTGAACCAGTGGGTACTTGGCGAAGCGTTCAATCCAGTACTCAAAATCGTCAAAGGCAAGATGGAGCTTCTCACCCTGCACTAACTGGACTATGCGGCCGGCCATCAGATCGATGGAAGGAATCAGCATGGCAGCCTCACCGGAATTCCGCGCTGGGCCAACTCCTGCTTGATTGCCCGAGAGCTGAAGACGCCGAAATGAAAGATACTCGCGGCAAGCGCAGCATCGGCCCTGCCCGCTCCAAATACTTCCGCAAAGTGCGCGACCGTTCCCGCTCCGCCCGAAGCGATGACGGGAATCTGTACTGCAGAGCTGATAGCCGCAGTGAGCTCGCAGTCGAAGCCCGCGCGCGTGCCGTCCGAATCCATAGAAGTCAGCAGAATCTCGCCTGCCCCGCGAGACTCGGCTTCGCGAGCCCACTCAACAGCAGTGCGGCCAGCATCTTTACGCCCTCCATGAGTAAAGACACGGGCTCCGCGTACAGAGTCAGCGGCGGTCGGATCTCGGCGAGCATCAATTGCGACAATGACAGCCTGCGCTCCAAAGCTGGCGCCGATCACGCCAATGAGTCCAGGGTCGGCAAGCGCCGCAGAGTTAATGCTGACTTTGTCGGCTCCTGCATCGAAGACAGCTGCGGCATCATCCGCAGCGCGTATTCCGCCTCCGACAGTGAACGGCACGAAGAGGGACTGCGCAGTGCGCCGCACAGTCTCAAGCAGAGTCGCCCGGCCCTCGTGCGTTGCGGTGATATCGAGCAACACAATCTCATCGGCACCCTCCTGCGCATGACGATGCGCAAGAGCAGCCGGATCCCCCGCATCAACGAGATCCACAAACTGAACTCCCTTGACCACCCGGCCATCGCGAACGTCAAGACATGCAATGATGCGCCGCGTCAGCATGACGAGTGCCCCGACTGGCAATATGGACACTCGCCCGTAGCCCGATGTACGTTGTCAGGAAAACCAAGATGATCGTCGTCGAGAAACGTCAGCTTAAGCTCAGCGGAACAGGTCTGAAGCAATGTGCCTGCCATGTACATTGCGAGTTGGAAGGCTTGCACCGCATCGATACCTCCGACCAATCGCACCGTATTGTTCCCGATTCCGATGATTTGAAATGGGCACGTCCAATCGCCTCTGGGATCGGCGAATGGCTTTCCAAAACGCACTCGAACTTCAGACGGCTTATCTACGATCACAGCATCTAAAGCTCGCTCAGCAACGACCTCAAAGTTATAGGTAACGATTGGGTTGCTAAGTTCGGAATTCATTACATTGTCTCCAGAAAGTTCTTCAGGATTTTCAGCCCGGTTTCGCCAGATTTTTCGGGATGGAACTGGACGCCGAAGACGTTTCCGCGCTCGACGGCTGCGGCAAAGGGGTCGATGTAGCGCGCGACTGCCACCGTTCCACTCGAGAGGGGGGCTTTGTAGGCGTGGGTGAAGTAGACATAGGAACCTTTTTCGACTCCCGCGACAAGGCGCGACGACGGATTGACGGAGAGGGAGTTCCAGCCTACGTGGGGGACTTTTTCGTAACCTTCAGCGAAACGATCGCACTGCCACGGAAGGTAACCGAGACCAGGCTGAGTCGGAGCTTCGGTGCTGCCCTTGTAAAGCCACTGCATGCCGACGCAGATGCCGAGGAATGGCGTGCCGCGATTGATAGCGGCACCGATCGCTGGGGTCAGCCCGGTTTCGTCAAGGCGGCGAGTAGCGGCGAAGTGTCCTACGCCGGGGAGAACAATGCGCTCCGCAGCCTGCAGGGCGTCCGGGCCTTCGGTGACCGCAACCTCTGCGCCTAGATAGCGCAGAGCTTTCACGACCGATGTGAGGTTACCGGCTTTGTAGTCTATTACGGTGACGTTCATTCAGAGCAGACCTTTAGTGCTGGGAAGCATTTCGGCAAGTTGTGTGTCGCGCGAACACGCCACGCGAAGAGCCCGGGCAAAAGCTTTGAAGATAGCTTCAATCTTGTGGTGGTTGCTGCGGCCGTACATCGTTTTTACGTGTATATTTGCGTGGGCGCCGCGAGCGAAGCCTTCAAAAAAATCAGTGACGAGCTCGGATTGTAGATCCCCGACGAGGCGAGTGCGCACCTTGGCATCAACGGCATAAGCCGTGCGGCCGCTGAGATCGACAGCCGCAAGGGCTAGCGTTTCATCCATGGGCATGAGGAAGTATCCAGCACGATTAATGCCTCGCTTGTCGCCGATGGCGCGGGCAAAGGCTTCTCCGAGCGCGATGCCGACGTCTTCCACCGTATGATGCTGATCGACATCGAGATCGCCTTTGCAATTCAGTTCCAGATCAAACCCGCCATGGCGTGTGAACAGTTCGAGCATGTGATCGAAAAATCGAATGCCGGTTGAGACTTTGTATTGGCCGCGCCCTTCGATGGTGAGATGCATCTCGATATTCGTCTCCGTCGTTTGACGAATGACTTCGGCAGTGCGAGCCGTGCTCATTGAGAATCTCCTGCCTTGAAAATTGCAACCTTAAATTCCTGGATAGCATCGAGCGCGATGCGCATCTGTTCGCACGTGCCGATTGTGATTCTTACACAGCCGTCGCAGCCTGGATCGGCTGAGCGATCACGGACTAGAACTCCTCGCGAGCGCATCGCGTCAACGAACTCTCGATGCTCCGCGCCGACGCTAACAAGCACGAAATTCGCTTCGGTGGGCCAGTAGTACATCCCGAGGCGAGCGAGGCCCATAAGGAATTCAGCTCGTGCTTTCTTGACTTCACTCACATACCAATCGAGATACGGTTGATCTTCGATAGCCGCAATAAGGCATGCAAGAGCGACGGAGTTAACACTATAGGGCGAAAGCACACGGCGAACCCATTTTAGAACAGTTTCAGAGCCGGCGAGCAGTCCGATACGGAGGCTGGCTAGGCCATAGGCCTTGGAAAAAGTGCGTGCAACAACGATGTTTGGAGCCGAACCGATGCAATTAATTACGGTTTGACCGTAGAAGTGAAAGTACGCCTCATCGACAAGAACAAGCGCGCGGGGAGCAGCTTCCGCAATCTCCAAAATCTGTTCGCGAGAGGCGATGCTGCCGGTGGGGCTGTTCGGGTTAGCGATAGCGATGAGCTTCGTCTTCGACGTGATGGCGGCAAGCAGAGCAGCGAATGGGAAGTGGAAGTCGTCGCCGGCATAGACCGTGCGCAACGTTGCGTCGGTCGCAGACGCGTAAATCTGGTACATCGAATACGTTGGCACGGGAAGAAGCATCTCGTCACCTGCGTCGAGGAACGCCTGGCACAAAACATGAATCGCTTCGTCGACACCATTAGTCAGCACGGCTTGTTCGGCACGAATACCGAGATGCGCCGCGACGAAGGACTCGATAGATTCGCGCTCAGGGTAGCGTGTGAGCTCGGTCGCCGAGATACTTTCCAACACGGCCTTAACGCGAGGCGAACAGGCCAGGGTGTTTTCGTTAAAGTCAAGACGTAGGTTATCGCGATTGCCCAGAGGAGGATGATACTCCGGCATGGACCGGACTCGAGCGCGAGGCTGGATGTCGATCATTCGTTGCAATTGAGTCATGGCCTCTTTTCCTCTGCCGCAGTTATGCGGGAGCGAATGGCTTGCGCGTGTGCGGTCAGGCCCTCGGCTTCCGCGAGGCAAACGGCCTGAGGGCCGAGCGAGGCGAGACCTGCTGCACTGTACTCCTGTACAGTGATGAGTTTTACGAAGTCCATAACGCTAAGACCACCCCGCACAGCGGCCTGGCCCCCAGTAGGTAACGTGTGGTTGGGTCCTGAGATGTAGTCGCCCATTGGCTGGGGGGAATACTTCCCGATGAAAATGCTTCCCGCATTCTGGACCCACTTGAGATCATCAGCAGAATCTATGGTAAGGTGCTCCGGCGCTAGGCGATTGGTAATATCGTGCGCCTGCTCTGGCGACTCCGCAACAATCGCGTAGCCATTGCTTTTGAGAGCTTGTTTTGCAATTGGATTATCGTGGCTGCGCTCTTTTACCTCTTTGATGACTGCGCGGGCGAGCGCCTCGCTGGTTGTAACAAAGATAGCAAGCGCTTCGGGATCGTGCTCCGCCTGCGCGACCAGGTCAGCCGCAATACCCGTAGCGTCGCCGAGATCGCTGATAACTACGATCTCGGTTGGGCCTGCAAGCATGTCGATTGCACAATCAAATGCAAGGGCGCGCTTGGCTGCGGTGACGTAGAGACTGCCAGGGCCGACAATTTTGGCAACTCGAGAAATGCTTTCTGTTCCATAGGCGAGAGCTGCAACGGCATGTGCCCCACCGATGCGATAGAACTCAGTGACGCCAAGCAAGTGCGCAGTCGCGAGCGTCGCCTGCGCTGGGCGCGGCGAAGTAACTACCATGCGGCGAACGCCTGCGACCTGAGCAGGAATAACTGTCATGAGCATCGTAGAAGGCAGCGGATGACGACCCCCAGGAACGTAACATCCAACCGATTCGATAGGGCGTACGAGCTGTCCGGTATTGAGACCGTCGCGCTGCGAAGCTTGCCAGCTTTGCGGCAGCTGCAGTTGAGCAAAACTGCGGATGTTGGCCGCGGCGATTTCGAGAGCTTCCTTAAGGGTGGGATCAAGCCGCCCCCACGCAGCAGCGGTCTCCCTTGGATCAATGAGCAGAGGCTGACGTTTCGCAAGCCCGTCGAACTCGCACGCGTATCGCCGAACAGCCGAATCGCCCTTTCGACGAACCGCGCGCAGAATCCGGTCAACAGCTGGCGATACAGAGTCGAGCGCTATTCCGCCTCGCTCGGCCAAGGCGTCGACAGTCACCTTTGTCTTGTGGTTGGATGTTCGAATCAATCGCATAAGATCTCGATTTCACCCATGTTTAGATCACAACCTTGTTAAGCGAATACTCAACAATTCCAGTAGCTCCAGCTGCCTTAAGACGAGGGATGACCTCGCGTACCGAAGTCTCTTCAAGAATGGTGTTGACCGCTACCCACGACGGATTGCTCAGCTCCGAGATTGTCGGCGAGTTCAGCGCGGGCAGCACTTCGAGAATATGTTGCAGATGTTGACGCTGCACATTGAGCATGAGGCCGACCTGCCCCTGCGCGTCGATCGCAGCACGCAACATGAGCGCGACTGATTCAATCTTCTGACGCTTCCAGGGATCATTCGCAGCGCCGCTGTTGGCGATCAGATGTGTTTCACTTTCCATGACGGTGTCAATGATAGTGAGACGGTTAGCCTTTAGCGAACTGCCTGTCTCCGTGACTTCGACGATCGCGTCGGCGAGCATGGGCGGTTTGACCTCCGTCGCTCCCCAGCTAAACTCTACTTTGACGTTGACACCTTTATCGGCGAAATAACGTTTGGTAACTTCGACCAACTCAGTCGCAACGATTTTGCCTTCGAGGTCTTCAGCCTTTTCAAAGCCGCTGCCTTCTGGCACGGCAAGTACCCAACGCACCTTGCGCCGGCTCTGCTTGGCATAAGTGAGCGATGTGATGCTGGTGAGATTCAAACCGCTTTCGACGACCCAGTCGATACCGGTCAGCCCAGCGTCGAGAAATCCATGATCGACATAGCGAGCCATCTCCTGCGCACGAATCAGCATGCACTCGATCTCTTTGTCATCGATGGAAGGAAAGTAAGAACGGCCGTCGGCGTAGATGTTCCAGCCAGCGCGCTTGAACAGGGCAATCGTCGCATCCTGCAGACTGCCTTTGGGAATGCCGAGGCGAATCTTATTTGCCATTTTTAAACTCCTGGATCGAGCCTTTGGTCGATGAAGCTTCGATAGGGATCCTCTTTGTAAAACACGACACTGTGCCTTCGTGACAGACGAGACCGTCCCCCTCGACGATTACTCGGAAGACCAGCGCATCGTTGTCACAGTCCGTCGCGGCAGAGACGATGCGCAGACGATTACCGCTGGTTTCGCCCTTCATCCAAAGCGTCTTGCGGCTGCGGCTCCAAAAGGTCACAAAGCCGGATTCAAGGGTCTTGGCGTAGCTTTCAGAGTTGAGGAAGCCAAGCATCAGGACTTCTCCTGTCGTATAGTCCTGGACCACGCCGGGAACGAGGCCTTCCATCTTGTCGAAGTCGATTGTTGGTGTATCTGTTACTGATAGCTGGGCGGTCATCTTTTGAACTCTCCGTTGAATCGCTGAGTGCAATTGTGTTGATTCGGCGGCCATTGGGTAAATGCAAAAAGCCCGCTGGCGAGTAACGCCGGCGGGCTTTGTTTATCCTGCTTGAGAATCTGGCCTATTAGCTCAGGCCACAGCAGTCCGCCGGCATGGTCATCCCGTGGTGATGGTGGTGACGATGATGGCGGTGGCTCTGCATCTCAAAAACTACCGTAAGCAAGACCGGCGAATTTGTCAAATCCGCACGAGCAAGCCGTGTGCAATCGAGGACACTGCAGAAGTTCAGAGGGCCAGCACGGATCGTCCAACGACTCAACGGCGGCAGACACGGGTGGGCTTTGTTTATGACTGGTAGAGACGGCGAACATCGAAATCGTCGCGGTATTGCTCATTACATGGGTGACGGTACAGCGCTCAGCGAGTTTGTAGAGGACTATCGGTAACGCTGTAGTTGAACAGGAGCCTGGGCAGCACCCAGGAGCGAAACTGAAATCGGTTCTCGGTAAGTACCTGGCGGGACCCAAAAAGTCGGTAGCGCAATTCCCGGCGAAGTAAGTAGCGCTCAAAATCGCGTCTTGAGCACCGGTCCCGACAATCGCGATGGCCCGAATCGTTTCGGTGGATATCAACTCGATCGGGCTCGCGTACCGGGCCATAACGGGCGTAGAGGCTAACTCGATGATCGCAGCTGTCTACGGCGATGGATAGATCTCTGCCGGCGCTAAAAGACAGGTGTCGCCAGTCTAGTCGAAGCGGACGAGTCGATTACGTAAGAAGCTACGACTATCGGGCTCGGCTGGAGTCCCGGAGTAACCGCGAATGCTTTGATTGTTTCATTCGTCGTAACGGCGATGGTTCTGTTGTACCGTTTTGACGACGTCGTTGGATCGGAGCCATCCAAGGTGTAGTAAATAGCCGCACCTCGATTGGATCCCTTGATTGCGACCTTCTGAGGAGCCTTGTACGTTCCGCCTGCTACGGAGAATTTGGGAGCGGCAGCGGAAGGGCGCGCGATTACATACCCAGCGCTGGAAATAGTGCTAGGAGTCTGTCCGACGGCTACGGCGAATGCCTTCACTGTTTCGGTCTTGCTGACAAGTACTGGGCCCATATACACGGTTGAAGCCAAACTAGGATTACTGCCGTCCACGGTGAAGTAGATAACAGCGCCCGACACCGCATCTTCGATAACCACATTCTGTGGCCTGGAATAAGTTCCGGCTCTTGTCGCGAAGATCGGCGGCGGCGTTGGATTGTTACTCGACTCAAGGACAGTCATCGAAAACGGCGGCAACGCCAACGGGCTCGACGGATTGAAGTTAGTGAGTGTCCTTTTAGCGATTCCGATCTCATTCGAGGTTTCGTTATTGTCGATAATGCTGTCTGATGCGATCTGGCTCATCTGGACGGATCCGGTCGGCGCATACAGACCCGAGAAAGTCACCAGAAGTGTATCCTTCTCGCTGAGGTTAAATATGATCGTTGCCGTTTTGTTACCGTTGAAGAACGCAAATGATTGCAGTAAGTGCGCTCCGTCGAGTTGCACACCATCGCTACTCTTCGGCTGGTTCCAGGTGGGATCAGCGCCTGTGTGAGCGGTCTGCAACATATTGCCACCTATCACCGAATTCGCAAGCTCCTGAGTCAGAAATTGGGGACGCCTGCGGTTAGTCGTTCCCATATCCACGACCATCCCCCAGAGTTTGGCAAGGCTCCCGTCATTCCGTTTGTACTCGAATTGTTGCAGTGCAAAAGCGTTCTGTATTTTGATGCCAAGACGCATCATCTGCAGCATATGTTCGGTATGAGCGATGCCCGCGCCAAGAGAGGGCGTTAACTGGAATAGCTGTTCTTGTGTGAGGTTACCGATCTCCGTACCGAGATTGGCCTCATAAACGCTCACCTTCGTCGGCACTGGAGCTTGAGCGGCAATCTGTACGGTCTGATATACCTTCCCGCCCGGAGAATTAAAGACCTCGGGCTCTGCAAATAACGCCCCAAACATTTTGGACATTGCCTCGTTGTTAGCGCTGTAAAGCAGATAAGGCGCAATATCGATCGAATCATGCTCGGTACTGTAACCAAGCAGCGAAGAGTTATAGGCGGGTACGGCAGCCCAGCCATCCAGAACGAGATCAAACTTGGAGCTTATATATCCCGGAGTCTGCCGCGCGGCACCGAACACCTGGTTGGCCCATTGAGGATAGGCTGGATAAGCCATCGATTCCCCTTTGAAAGATCCATTCCAGGTCTCATTTCCTAACTCAATGTGGATCTGCTTAAACGACGACGTAAACGGGGTGGGATGCCCCTGAGATATGCGCAATGCGCTGTAACTATCCGATCCGTCTCCGATCAGATAGTTCATCAGGCTCCTCATCTCCTGCGGTGTCGTAGCCGTTGGAATTGTGATCCATGGGTCCGCTCCAACGATGGAACAAAGAGTGAGAAACTCGGAGATACCGTACGCTATTCCAGTCTGATTTGCTGATCCCGTGCTAAATCCACCACGATAACGTGCATAAATAGGCTGTAACTGGTTCTCGACGTCAGAGCCCAAAGCTGCAC
>Ga0206964_10072_pt1 | contig 29831 bp, 22 predicted proteins | sample Alteio_BWOrgHeat_25_FD_152980 | JGI IMG/M metagenome (GOLD analysis project Ga0206964, IMG submission 152980) | Enriched cells from forest soil in Barre Woods Harvard Forest LTER site, Petersham, Massachusetts, United States -... | ecosystem: Environmental > Terrestrial > Soil > Temperate forest >...
TATGATAAAAAAAGCGACCAGGCCACGTTTACCGGGATTGACGACGGGCAAAAGACAAAAACCATCAACATTAAACTAAAAGAAGATAAGAAGAACGGCTATTTTGGTAAGGTAGATGCGGGCGTTGCAACCGATGATTATTACGAAGGCCAGGTTTTGTTCAATAAGTTTAAGGCTAAGGAAAAATTTTCGGCCTATTTAACGGTGGGTAATAATGGCAAAACGGGCCTCGGCTGGGACGATAGCCAGAAATACGGCGCACAGGACGGGCTGCAATTTGGGGATAACGGCGAAATATATTTTACCGGAGGCAATGGTGATGGGCTCGATTCTTTCAGCGGCCAATATAACGGACAGGGCACGCCGATAGCCCGGAATGGCGGCCTGCATTATGATAGTAAGTGGGATGCCGATAAACAATCGATCAATGCCAATTATAAAATAGGCTCGCTGGAGGTTGATGGACAAAGTCATAACCTGACACAGAATAACATATCCGATACTACCTACAACGGTGATACCCACGAAACTTTTAACAATTATATGTTCAGGCAAAAACTTGACCTCACCTACCAGATCAAGCTCGACACCACGTCAAACCTGAAACTAATGGCGGATGGTACGTTAAAAAATACACATGCGCGCAGCAGCTATTTTTCTACCAATACACGCGGCCGCACCATTGATACACTGGTAAACAACAGCACGCGCAACATTGATAATAAGGATAACACGCATATATTTGACGCCAGCGCCTTTTATACCAAAAAGTTCCACAAAAAGGGCCGTACGCTTTCGTTCCTGGCCAGTATTTCGCAAAACGAAACTACATCAAACGGCTACCTTAAATCGACGACCAATATTTATAACCAGGTAAATTTAGGGAAACTGGATACTGCCGAAATTATTGATCAATATAAAACAGCCGATACAAAAAGTACTTCGTTTAAAACAAACCTCACCTATACCGAACCGCTGGCTAAGGACTTTTCGGTTATCTTCAATTACGGCCTCGGCGTAAATGATGGTACATCAAACCTCGCTTCATTTAACCAGGCTGTTCCCGGCAGCGGGATATACAGATCAAGGGTTGATTCGTTGAGCGATAATTTTAAACTGAATGAGCTATCGAACCAGGTGGGGGCAGTTTTCAATATAAAAAAGAATAAGCTGACCTTCAACTTTGGCACTAAAGTATCAAATGTGAACTTTAACCAAACAGATGAAAGCGGCGCTACGTTGAAGCGGGATTTTGTGAATTGGAACCCGCAGGCCAATTTTTCGTACCGTTTTACACAGCAGCAAAGTATAAATTTGTTTTATAACGGCAGTACGGTACAGCCAACTATCAGCCAGATCCAGCCCATTCCAATAAATACCGATCCATTGAATATTACAGTTGGCAACCCTAACCTAACGCCTTCGTTTACCAACCGGTTTTTCTTTTACTATAATTCGTACAAGGTGCTAAGCGGGCAATCTATTTTCCTTAATGGCAATTATTCGTTTACTACAAACCCGATTGTAAGCAATACAGTAACCGATACTACCGGGAAAACCGTTAGCCAATATGTAAACCTGGGTTACAAAAAACTATCTAATTATAACCTGAACGCCTATCTGGACCGGAAGATTGCTAAAATAGATGCTAACGTAGGGCTTGGCTTGACTCTGAATGGCAGCGACTCCTACAATTTTTCGAACAGTGCGCTCGACCTGATCCACACAAACACTTATTCGATACAGTTCAGGGCTTCCAAGTACAAGGAAAAGAAATACGATTTTAACATTAGTTTTGGTCCGACATATACCTTAAGCGGTTCCTCTTTGCAAACGAATATAAACGACAACAGTCGCGGTTTTAACGGGGATTATGGCTTTACTGTTTACCTGCCTGGCAAGTTCCAGATCGGATCGGACGGCAGCTACGAATACAGGGGTAAAACCGAAACGTTTAATACCGATTTTAGCCGCACGCTGATCAATGCTTCAATAAGCAAAACCTTTTTGAAGGCCGATAACTTAAAGCTATCGCTATCGGCCAACGATTTACTGAATCAAAATGCAGGTTTCGACAGGAACTCAAGCGGGAACATGATCACGCAAAATACTTATACCACTATAAAAAGATATTTTATGGTTTCGATTGTTTGGGACTTTAACAAAATGGGCGGGATCACAAAAAAATAAGATGATGAAAAAAATTATATTGTATACTTTATCGCTGTTGCTACTAAGCGCCGGATTGTCCTTTGGCCAAAATGCTCATTTTACCAATTCAGGTGTTATTGAATTTGAAAAGACGGTGAATATGTACGCGCTTTTCAAAAAAGACATCAATAAGGACAACGAAAGCTATATGCAACCGGCTTTCGAATCGTACAAAAAAAACCAGCCGCAGTTTAAAAAATTGAAAAGCACACTCAATTTCTCGGGCAGCCGCACTTTATTTACCCCGGTAGAGGATGAAGCCGGTAACAATGCTTTTTGGGGCGACGATGCCATGGTGAAACAAAACAACACCACGTTTACCGACCTGGAGACCGGAACTTTTATAACACATAAAGAAGTTTTCGAAGAGACCTTCCTGGTAAAGGATACCGCGCGGAAAATACATTGGAAAATTACAGATGAAACCCGCGTGATAGCGGGCTATACTTGCCGCCGGGCTAATGCACTGATATTGGATTCGGTTTACGTGGTTGCGTTTTATACAGAAGAGATCCCGGTTTCGGGTGGCCCCGAATCATTTACCGGCTTGCCGGGCATGATACTGGGTGTAGCCCTTCCGCACGAAAATATAACTTGGTTTGCCACGAAAGTTACCGAAAGCACAATTGACGATAAGGCCCTGGCGCCGCCCAAAAAAGGGAAACCGGTAAACAGTAAACAATTACTGGAGACACTGCATAACGCGATGAAGGACTGGGGGAACTATGCGCAAGCATCGCTGAAGGCGTTCTCAATGTAGATATGAGATATGAGATTTTTTGCGGAAGTTTAGAGCAATATTGTCGACTTTTATTTTAGTCTCAAATCTAACATCTCATATCTCTTTTATCATGCTTAAAAAAGGCGAACACATTGAAGGCACACCTGCCGAACTGGAAATATTATTGGCAAAAGACGAAAAGGCGAAGCTTTTTTTCGAGAGCTTATCCAAATCATACAAACAAGGCTACTGCGACTGGGTAGGATCAGCCAAACAGGAAGATACCCGGCATGTGCGCGCGGCTAAAGCCTTAATAATGCTTCAAAACGAGCAAAAAACGCTCAAAACATAACGGAAACGAATTTCGGGTCTATAGGCTTAATACCCCGCTATCATCATCGTTAGCAGCGTTGTTAGCCGAAATGGCAACCGGACTTTTACGGCCGTTCAAAAAGTTTTTCAGGGTAACCAATTTATCTGTATTGATCAGGTCGACGCCACATTTTAGGAGTGCTGTCCAAACTTTATCGTTTTCGGGCGAGGCCCACAGTCTTACTTTTTCACCGAATTTATGGGCGATGGCAACAAATGCGCATAATTTTTTCTCCTCCTGGTCGGGCATCATACCCTTGCCGCTCCATTTTAACAGTTTTGAATATTTACAGCTGGCCATTTTATAAACGCCGGTTGTTGCGGTATCCTGGTTTGTTTTGCGCAGATCCTCATCAATAAAGGCAAACCGGTCGTCTTCGCTTTTAATCATTTTATAAGGCTTATGCCCCGACAGAACAATGGTGACCGCGCCCTGGCTGGCTGAGCCATGGTTGTACGCGGACAGTATAGATTTGTATTTTTCGAGCAGGGGCCTGAGAGCGGCATAAGTGCTGTCCGAATTACTCTTAACGTCTATCATTAAAATAATGGGCGTATTATAACCGCGGTAAACCTGCCCGTTGTTGGCGGCTATCCGGTCGGCCAGCGGTTTAAGGTATAAAGCTTCAAGTGTGTGGTGCTTTTTAAAATAAGGGTCGATATGGGCGACGATCAGTTTACCGCGTCTTAAAAATATATCGGCTTCTATATTGGTGTACCCGTTGTCAAGTGCATCAAACAAAGGATGGCGGTGGCGATAGTCGTTATGGGCGAAGCCATTTATTAATGGAATAGACTGTGATTGGGCCTGTTGCAGGGTAAGTAGGAATAAAATAATCAAAGCTGCTTTAAGCGGCCTTTTGGCGAAATTTGCTTGCGGGGTTTTCAAGTAATTTTTTATCATTTTATTTGGCGTAAATTTACCCCATAGGGGTTTGCTTAAATTTAAACGCCGGTTATCAAATAGTTAAATTAACGCTGCTTAACATTAAAAAGTCGTTAACACCTTAGGGTAGTGTCATTGAAATGTTACACAAATGCAATTTGGTCATTTTAACGTAAATTAACAATAGCTTGTTGTATGCCGATCGATCTTTTATTGAAAAATATTTCGAGATACATCCGACTCAATGAGGAGGAGAAAGCCGTCTTCCTTAACCATCTTCAGCCCAAGACATTTAAGCGTAAGCAGTTTTTATTAAATGAGGGCGAGGTATGCAAGTATTCGGCATTTGTTACTTCCGGGTGTTTAAGGGGGTACACCGTTGATAAAAATGGGATTGAGCATGTACTCAGTTTTGCCCCTGCCGATTGGTGGATGGGTGATATGTACAGCCTGATCTCGCAAAAACCGGGTATACTGAACATCGAGGCGCTGGAGGATACCGAAACGATTACCCTATCCAAATCCAACCAGGAGAAGTTGTATATAGAAGTGCCGAAGTTTGAACGCTTTTTCAGGATCCTGACAGAGAATTCGCTGGTAGCCAACCAACAACGCATTGTCGACAACCTGAGCCTAACCGCTGAAGAACGCTATGGCATCTTCTGTAAACGTTATCCTACGCTTATCGACCATCTTCCACATAAACAGATTGCATCATACATCGGGGTAACGCCGGAATTTTTTAGCAGGATGAGGAATAAGAGACACTAATTGGACGAATTGAGTAAACACGAATTTCACGAATTAAGGCGAATTTTCACAAATCTGCTTTCATAGGATTGTTTATAAATCTGATTAACCAGCGTTATTCGTGACCATTCGTTCCCATTCGTGAAATTCGTGTCAATTCATTTCTTAATCTAGGTCATCTTTACTGAGCCCGGCATCGCCGTACATTTGTGTATAAATTAACAGGAGATAAACACAATGGCACAAACAATATTACATAAAGCCGAAACCCGCGGGCATGCTAACCACGGCTGGCTTAACAGTTACCATAGCTTTAGCTTTGCGAGCTATTACAATCCCGAAAGAATGCATTTTGGCGCTTTGAGGGTTTTGAATGATGATACCGTGGATGCCGGTAAAGGTTTCGGTACACACCCGCATGATAATATGGAGATCATCTCCATACCGCTGGAAGGCGACCTGGAGCACAAGGACAGCATGAACAACGTGGCTGTTATTAAAAACGGCGACATACAGGCGATGAGTGCAGGGACAGGTATTTACCACAGCGAATACAACAAGGACAGGGAACACCGGGTGAAATTTTTACAGATCTGGGTTTTCCCCAATAAAAAGAACGTTGAGCCAAGGTACGACCAGATCACATTGAACACTGAAGACAGGCACAATAAGCTGCAACAAATATTATCGCCAAACGCGGATGACGAAGGCGTTTGGATCCACCAGGATGCCTGGTTCCATCTTGGCCAGTTTGATAAGGGCGTAAGCAGCGACTACCAGTTTAAGTTAAAAGGAAACGGGGTTTATGTATTCGTTTTGAATGGCGACATAAAAGTAAACGATCAGCTTTTACACAACCGCGATGGCTATGGCATTTGGGATACCGATAGTTTTAAAATAACTGCCGAAACTGATGCCGAGTTTTTATTGATGGAAGTTCCAATGAATTTTTAAAGGGAAGGGAAAAGGCGAAAGGTCAAAGGAGAATGTGGCTTATTAGGGCACCTTTAACCTTTCGCCTTTTACCTTTAATCTAAAATAGAAGATATGAGCAAAACAAAAATACTAATCATTGGCAGGCACCCGGAGATTCTGCAAACGGTTGTGCGTTTAGTTAACAATAACCCGGAATGGGAGTGTTTAGGTGTGCAAACTGATGATGAGGCTATTGTTGCGTTTTCAGCGCAGCCATTTGACCTCGTATTGCTGGGCGGCGGCATTGAAAAACAAAGCGAAGAACATCTGTGCTGTTTGTTTAGGGCACATAACCCAAACATAATAATTATACAGCACTATGGCGGCGGCAGCGGTTTGTTGACGGCCGAGATTTACGAAGGCTTGCGGGGAACTACATTGGGCAGGCCCTTGTAGCTCCCCGTTTTGCAATGCAACGCTAATTATAAAAGTACTATAAATGTGGCGATCAAAACTCCCGATGCCCCGATCATAAACGAATATGCTAAAACTAGATCTACTTTTTTCATGGCTTTAATTTTAAATCAATTTAACTTATCAAACAGTGTTACCGGCTAATCGGATAACGCAAATTTGACTACGTAAGATGACGTGGGTTTAGCCGGAACAGGTGAAAATGAAAAATAAAGAGGTGAAATAAACGCGGGAAAAACATTAGCTGTAAATAGTTGAATATTTGCGTTTAAGCGATTAAACCATTCATTATATTTATGCTCTAAAGGCAACAATTAAATCCCCAAAGCAGTATGAAAAAGTTAATGTTATTGGTTTGCTTTATCGCCGGGTCGGTAATTATGGCGAATGCGCAAATGGAAAAAAAATCGCCGGAAATGCGTGCCGCGCATATTACAAAAGAACTGCAAAAAAAGCTAAAACTTACCGCCGGACAGGCTAAACAAATTGACGCGATATTTTTGCTGCATGCAAGCCGCGTGGACAGTCTTAACAATAACCAATCACCCACCAAAAAATTAAACCATCTTAGCAAACGCAGCATTACCCTTTCGACCCAAAAAAGTGTTATGGCTATTTTGAACGATGACCAGAAGCAGAAATTTATTGCCTGGGAAAAGGAAAGAAAAGAGCGCCATGCACAACGAAAAGATCTGATGGGCGCAAAATCATAAAAGATTTATCGTTAGAAAATAAGCAGGCCGTTTTTTTGGCGGCTAACGCCGTGAGATTGGCTTGCGTATGCTTTTTGTAAAATCTACCAGTGCGCTGGCCTGTTAGCTTCTAATCAAAACATTTGATATATTAGCGACTCAATCATGATCATTTGAGGCAGTTTAAGCAAGTAAAAGAATTCATTTTGGGCAAGCTGGAAAAAGAACTGGCCCCGCATTTAACCTATCACAATTTGCTCCATACCGAAGATGTTATGCAAGCTGCGGGGGCAATGGCAAACACCGAACACATTGGGGAAAATGAAAAAGAGTTATTGCTGACAGCCGCATTATTCCACGATACAGGTTTTTTTAAGAAACGTGATGGGCATGAGGCTGAATCGTGTAATATTGCGCGTAATTATTTGCCCTTGTATGGTTATAGTCCATCCGAAATTGAGCAGATTTGCAACATAATAATGGCCACTATGTTACCGCAGTCGCCGAAGAACAGGTTAGGCGAAATATTATGCGATGCGGACCTTGATTACCTTGGCCGCGACGACTTTTTCACCCTTAGCGCCAGGCTGTTTGCCGAGTTGCAGGCGGAGGCTATCGTAAAAGATGAAGAAGAATGGAACCGCGAGCAGGCGGATTTTATAGGGAACCACCATTATTTTACGCAAACTGCTGTAAATTTACGCCAGAAAAAAAAGGAAGAACATACGGAAGTAATACGGTCGAAAATTTCAACCCATATCTTCAATGAAAATAGATAGTCAACATATTGTAGCTGAATTGAAGGACGCGGTATACATTATCGCGGGAATATTGATTTGCGGATTTGCGCTGAAAAGCTTTTTGGTGCCCAACAGCTTTTTTGATGGCGGAGTCACCGGTATTTCACTGCTTATCTCCGAATTATACCACATCAATATCGCTTACGTAATTATCCCGGCCAATATCCCGTTTATCATCGCGGGCATTTTCCAGGTGAATAAAAGATTTGCATGGAAAACCATGCTGGCTATCATTGCGGTAGGCATTTGCCTTCAATTTGTACCCTATCCCAGCAGTATAACGCATGATAAACTGCTCATTTGTATTTTTGGCGGCGTTTTTATGGGGACGGGCATCGGCCTGGCCATACGTGGCGGCTGCGCCCTGGATGGTATTGAAGTACTGGCCCTGTACACCTTAAAGCGCAGCAGCTTTACCGTAAGCGAGATCATATTAGGTATCAACGTTATCATTTTCTCCATAGCCGCGTTTAAACTGGGCCTGCCAACCGCCTTATATTCCATTATTACTTATTATGCGGCATCACACACCATCAACTTTGTGATCGAGGGCGTGGAAGAATACACCGGCTTTACTATTATATCCGGGCACAATGAAGCTATTAAGGAAAAGCTGGTAATGGAATTAGGGAAGGGCATCACCGTTTATAAAGGCGAGCGTGGTTATTTAAAGGGTAGCTTTGATATTCACCACCCGGTTGATATCATCTTTACCGTGGTTACGCGCCTGGAAGTGCGCCGCCTGCGTAACATCGTTCAAAGCATCGATCCAAAAGCCTTTATGTTTACCAGCACCATTAAGGAAGCCGCCGGCGGCGTGCTGAAGAAACGGGCGAGGCATTAAGGGAGTTCATAGTTGATGGTTCATAGTTCATAGCCGAAAACTAATACCGCAGCTACCATGAACCATGAACTATCAACCATGAACTACTCTATCACCTCATAAATAACAACCGGCTTCGCTTTGTTCTTCAATATCACCTCGCCGATCCGCTCGCATTTGAATGATTCCTTTATTTGATGGTACACATCTTCGGATATCACTATCTGGTTTGCTTTAGCGGCGGATTGCAGGCGCTGCGCCGTGTTAACCGTATCGCCGATAACGGTATAGTCGAGACGCCTGAGCGAAGCCGAGCCAATATTGCCTGATATCATTTCGCCGGAGTTTATGCCGATGGAGATCATCGGTTTAAAAGCTTTATCGCCAGCGGCAACTTCAGGCGCCGCTTTCATGTGGTCCCTGGCGGCAATGGCTACATCAATGGCCCTATCAAGGTGATATTTTCCACGGAATACGGCCATAACCGCGTCTCCCATAAATTTATCGATGTGCCCGTTTTGGGCGATCACCTCTTTCACGATCATCTCAAAAAGCTGGTTGATGAGCTGTACGACCTCATTTGCCGGGACATTCTCCGAAAAAGCGGTAAAACCGCAAACATCCAAAAACATTACCGTTGCGTCAACAATTTCATTGTCGTAAAGGCTTTTTTCAAAGCCCTTGCTGTTCATAAAATTGATCACGTTCTCATCCACGTACATTTTCAGGATGTTGTTTTCCTTTATCGCCTGCATGGTCTCCCGCACCTGGGCAACATGGTTCAGGGTCTTTTCCATGGTCAGGTCCAGGTCCTCAAAATCAACCGGCTTGCACACAAAATCAAATGCGCCGCGGTTCATGGCGGTGCGTATATTTTGCATATCGCCATAAGCCGATACCACAACCGCCCGAAGGATAGGGTTTGCATCAGGCAGGCGGCTTAATAGGGTAAGCCCATCCATTATAGGCATGTTTATATCGCTCAAAACCACGTCCAGATCGGGGTTTTCACCCACTTTTACCAGGGCATCTTCACCGTTTTGGGCAAAAACAAACTCATAGATATTTTCCCTGATCTTTTTCCGGAACTTTTGTTTGATCAGTAATTCCAAATCCGCCTCGTCGTCAACTACTAAAATCTTAGCCATCTTTAATCGTGAATAAAGGTGTTCAATTTTTCTTTTAAAAGGTTAAAATCCAGTGGCTTTGTTAAAAACTCATTAGCGCCTTTTTCCATCGCCTGGTGCCTGTTCTCATCATCGCCGTAGGCGGTTATCATCATTACCACCGGCGGCGGTTTTTCGTACGACTGCCTGATGCGCGACAGTAACTCGATCCCTGTCATCCCCGGCATATTAATATCCGACAAAATAAGGATCACCTCTGAATGGTGCTCTTCCAGGTAACCCAATGCTTCTTCGCCGGATAAAGCAAAGGAGAAATCAAAATCGCCATTTTTTATTTCTTTGCGGAAACGTTGTATAAACAATGGCTGTACATCAGCCTCGTCATCAACAACTAAAATTTTCATGTGCATCAGATTGTAAGTTTTAAGTTTAATTAGACAGGTATTTTAACAATAAATTCGGTGTATTCGCCCACAACTGATTCCACTTCAATGCTGCCGTTGTGGGCTTTTACAATTTCATAACTCATGGATAAGCCCAGCCCGGTGCCCTCGCCCGTAGGTTTGGTTGTAAAAAATGGCTGCATTATTTTATCTTTTACATTCGCCGGTATCCCGTTACCGTTATCTTTTACCCTGATTATGACATGCGTTTTATCCGACTCTGTTGATAACGTTACGGTAGGCTGATATGCTTTCTCTGCCGTTTTTTGCTTTTGGTGCACCGCATAAAAAGCGTTGGTAAATAAGTTAAGTACCACGCGCCCAATGTCCTGCGGTACACTGTTTACCAAAGGCAGGTCGCCGCTAAAATTAACAATTAGTTCGGAATTAAAGGTTTTATCCTTTGCCCGCAGGCCGTGATAGGCCAGGCGCAGGTATTCGTCGGCTAAATTATTGATATCGGTTGGCTCTTTTACATCATTGCTGGCGCGGCTGTGCTGCAACATGCCTTTTACAATGCCATCGGCGCGTTTGCCGTGGTGGCTTATTTTTTCGAGGTTTTGTTTAATGTCTTCTAAAATGGCTATTACTTCTTCCTCATCGCCGTTTTTCATTTCAGTTTCCATTTCGTTGATCAACTCGATATTCACTTCCGAAAAATTATTCACAAAGTTCAATGGGTTTTGGATCTCGTGGGCAATGCCTGCGGTAAGTTCGCCCAGCGAGGCCATTTTTTCGGATTGGATCAACTGGCTTTGGGTGGCTTTCAGGTTGTTTAATGACTGATTGAGATCAGCCGTGCGTGCATTAACCTGCCGTTCTAACAATTCGTTTTGTTTCTCCAGCAACAACTGTTTTTCCTGCTCCTGTGCTATGTTTTTTGCTGAAAGCTCTTCCACCTGCGATAATTTGGCCTGGAGCAGCAGGCCATCAAGCGCGAACTCCCGGCCCAAATAAATTGAAATAGCCAGTACGGGCCCAAGTACGATAACAGAGCCAGCAGCCAGGAATAGAAAAAAAGGAATGTAGATTTGCCCGGTATTGACGAGTGCATAAACTATTGCACAGCACAACCCCGCAAAAAAGCCAACTGCTATAATATTAGCCCCGCGTTTTTTAAGCCAGACGGCTTTAATTGCGAGCCAAAGTTCAATTACCAGGATAATAACAAACAAACCATAACCAACCAGTTCGGGAATGCCATCAATAAATAACCAGGCCAATATTACTATGATCGTTACAACAGCAAAAGCCCCCAAAAATTTCCCCGGATTAAAGTTAAATAACGTAAGGATCGCTTTTAAACAAAAAAGCAAACTGATTATAACCAATAAATCGCCCAGAGCAATGCCTGCCCTAAAAACATCGGTATAATTATCAAAGTTATCCGTATACGCCGTAATAAGATACAAGCCGAAAAACAATGCATACGCAGCAAAATATAAATTGCCTTTATTTATTCGGTTGTACTTGTAAAGCGTAAAATGAAAAATGGCCAGCAGGAATAAAACACTGGCGCTGGCGATATCCGAAATTTGAAAGTACCAAAAGTGCTGTTTAATGGTACTAAAACTGGAAGTACTTAAAAATTGCAGCCCAGCAAAGGGAAAAGGAAAAAGCGCCTGGTTGAAAAGCGTGAGCCCGGAGTCCGTGCAATACCTTACAGCGATAACATGATCAGTTTTTTGGCTTGCAGGGAGCGCTATTGGATCGAGGTGGTTAAAATAACTCCGGGCCGTTTTTGGTGGTGTATTAATGATGCCGCGTTTGCAAATCAGTTGGCCGTCAATGTAAATTTCAATCGCGGGAACATTTATTATCCGCAGGCTTGCGCTTTTCCAAACCTGTTCGGAGACGTGAATCTTTATTCTCATCCAACCGATGCCACGTTGTACCCGGGCCGGCAATTTGGTTATATCCTTTGCCGGTTCGATGGCCTGCCAAGTTTGATCATCGTAGCCGGGATTGGCAAATGCGGGATCGTCGCCGGTATGAAACTTCCAGCCTTTGATTAACCATACCCCCTGGGCAGGCAACTTGCTAATGTGTATTGCGCCCGTGGTGTCCGTTTGCGCCGAAGCAAACGTTACCGACGAAATTGCGCATACAACAAAAAGCAACAGCGTTTTCATCCTATGGGAATTTGGATAGTGAATATGGTATAATCATCCGGCTTACTATCAATGCTGATCGTACCGCCATGCGCTTTTACCACAATATCGTAACTTAATGATAAACCCAGGCCTGTTCCTTCGCCGGTAGGCTTGGTGGTAAAGAACGGTTGCATGATCTTATCCTTTATATCATCAGGAATGCCGGTGCCGTTGTCTTTTACCGTGATGATAATAAAATTGCCTTTTTTTGCTGTAGCCAATTCTACGGTAGGTTTAAAACCGTCGCCGGCAATGGCCTGCCTTTTTTGAACTGCGTAAAAAGCATTATTAAACAAGTTGAGCAACACCCGCCCAATATCCTGCGGAACAATGGTTATAGCCGGTAATTGTTCATCAAAATGGGTAATTAATTCTGCATTAAACGTTTTATCTTTCGCCCTTAAGCCATGGTAGGCCAGGCGGAAGTATTCATCGGCCAGTTTATTAATATCAGTGGCTTCTTTCGTGCTGCTGCTGGCGCGGCTATGCTGCAGCATGCCTTTCACAATGCTATCAGCTCGTTTGCCATGGTGAATGATCTTTTCAAGGTTCTGTTTAATATCAGCAGCAATAGCCATTGCTTCTTCTTTATCGCCTTTGGCCAATTCTTCCCCCATTTCATCCATCATTTCCATACTCACTTCCGAGAAGTTATTTACAAAGTTTAAAGGGTTTTGGATTTCGTGCGCGATGCCGGCGGTCAGTTCGCCCAGCGAGGCCAGCTTTTCGGATTGGATCAATTGCTGCTGGGTAGTTTGCAACAGAGCAACGGTTTCCTGCAGTTCGTTTTTTTGTTTGGTGAGTTCGGCGGTACGTTCAGCTACCAACTTGTCGAGTTGCGCGTTTTGCTGGCTCATTAAGCTAAACTCTTCGCGCTGCTTTTTGGTAGTTGCCCAACGGGCAAAGATCCACACGAAACCGGCTATAATTGCAAATTGGAAAAGGTTATCGTACTTATCGTAAAACTTAGGGGCGATCAATTCGGCCACCCCGGATAAAGCGCTTGCTATTGCCAAAGGAAGGTGCGCTTTAATAAATGAGTTGAATGGTTGAAAATCGGCTTCTTTGTCTGCAATCGCTACAGCGCCTAAAAGCAGTGCTCCGCCCAATATTGAGGACAATCCATCGTGCAGGTAAATAGAGGCTGTAATACCTATCCCTACAACAATCCATGACGCCAGGGTAAGTTGCGACATCCACTTAGCTCGTAATGGCGAAAATTTGAGTAATTTTTGTAAGCGTTTTATCAGTAAAAATGCAGCAAGATAGGGAAGGAACTCCATACTGTTAAATATCTTATTTTTTGGTTAAAGGTATCTATTTCCGGTTGAAAATATTCCGCCGAGGGGAATTTAGGGTAAATGCCGCTGATTACAAAATATTGGCGCAAAATCACCTTTTTCCCGGCATTTTTTAATAAAAATACCAAGCAGATGGTATTTTACAGGTCCGGTGCGACCAGTACTTTAGCGTTAATATATTTTTAGAAGTAGTTGTTGTACAAAAAATTCAAGTTGTTATGCAAAACGTGGCCATTGGGAAAAAGTTAAGTGCGATGGACGAGGCTACTGCCGCCCGCAAACCATCCCTCAAATGCTATAAATGTAACTCAGTTTACCACTACCGCCTCAGGCGCAATTGGTTTTTTAAAAATTTGCTATTTTTTCTGCCATTTAAAATTTATTTCTGTGGTCATTGTGTTAAGAAACGGTACCTGCTATTAACCGATAAGCAGGAAATGAAATATAAACCCGTTTAAATATTTTTTATTGCAAATTCATTTAGGTTATGAAAAAGTCAACGCTTACATGCCCCATTTGCGGCGGCGCGTTTCACCACAGGGTTAAGCGCAATTGGTTTTTAAAACATGCATTGTATTTTGTTCCGATAAAAATTTATCATTGCGGAGGTTGTGAAAAGGATGTTTACGTATTGTTTAAGGACCAGTCGGGCTTATTGGATAAGCCGAGCTGGTAAGTAGGAATCACATTTCAGCGACCATTATCATAGGCCATCTTCATATACACGCGTACCTCGTCGTTTATATCTTCTTTAAGGTAAATGCGTAGGTGATGGTTAAAATCATCGCTGCCCGGCACGGGTTTTATTTTATTGAAACAAAGGTTATCGTTATAAGCCTGCTTAAACGGGAACACCACATCTATAAAATTTTTGCCCAGTTGTATCACATAAGCAAACCTGGTGCGGGCGCCGATAGCGATCATCGATTTTGTCGGATGAATCTTTACCTCCCCAATTTGCCGGTATTCATCAACCAGGTGATAAAACAGTTCGATGGTGTGCGCACTTTTCCCACTTAAAAAATCCGACAGTTGTTTGTCCTGGCACGAATGTACCTGGTTGGTGTTTACAAACTGCTGGTTACATAGGGGACAGGTCCACATCTTTTAATTTGAAGATTAGTTAATTTGAAGATTTGAAAATTAATGGATTAAATATCCGCTTAAAAAATGAAATTCATTTTCAAATTTTCAAATCGTCAAATTTTCAAACTACTCCGTTTTCAAACTCTTCACAGGGTTGGCCATCGCTGCTTTTATGGCCTGGAAGCTGAGGGTGCTTAACGCAATGGCAAAAGCCATAGCGCCGGCAATACCGAACACCCACCAGCTGATACTGATCCTGAATGCAAAACCCTGCAGCCAGTTGTGCATGATCCACCACGAAACAGGTGCGGCTATTACAAACGATATAATAACCAGCACTAAAAAGTCTCTCGATAATATATAAACGACATTTTGTACCGATGCGCCCAATACTTTGCGGATCCCGACTTCTTTTGTACGCTGCAGGATATTGTAGGCCGACAGCCCGATCAAACCAAAACAGGCGATCAGTATGGCCAGGAACGCAAAAATTGTAAACATTTCGCCAAACTGCTGATCGCTTTTGTACTGAGTGTTAAATTGATCATCGAGGAATGAATAATTAAAAGGGTCATTCGGAAAATACCTGGCCCAAACGGCTTTTACTGCCGTGATTGCCCCCTGCAGATCGGCAGTTTGCAGCTTTACCGAGTAGGCATTGCGCGTATCCGGCCGAAGCGTTATCAGTTGCGGGTCTATTGGTTTTTGCAGCCCAAGCTGGTGAAAGCTTTGTACCACGCCGACGATCGTCAGCGTATCGCCGGCAGAGATCTTTTTACCAATAGCGTCCGCGGGATCTTTGAAACCGAGCACCTCGACCGCTCTCTCATTCAATACCGCGCCTTTTTTATCAGTGGGAAATCCCTGCGAAAAATTTCTGCCCGCAACCATTTTTAATTCAAACTGCGGTATAAAGTCATAGTCAATCCCAAGCCGGTATAGTGTTACTGCGCCCAATTCTTTACGCTCCAGGTTTCGATAGCTGTTCGTCCAGTAAATTTCGCGCCCCATTACATCGGTTGATGCAGTCATACCCTTAACGCCCGGTATTTTCAGCAGGTCGGTTTTGAAAGGTTGGAAGCTGCCCTGGTACAGCGAATCTTTTATCGATTGTGCGCCATCAAGCACCAGCGTTTGTTTGATATTGGCGCCGAGCCGCTGGTTTTGCATGTAATTTACCTGCTGGTAAACGATAATGGTACCCGCAATAAGGATTACCGAAATACTAAACTGCAGAATAATAAGGCCCTTGCGCAGTACAAGGCCGCCGGAAGTATTTTTAAAAGCGCCTTTGAGCACTGCAACAGGCTGGTATCCCGATAATACAAAAGCCGGGTATAAGCCCGACAATAAAGTACCCCCAACAAAAATAGCCGAGAAAATGAACCAGTATTTACCGGTCATCGAAAATGTGGATATGTTGTCGTTCCCCATTAAATGATTAAACCAGGGCGTGGTTACATAAACGATGATAGCACCGAGTACAATAGCCGTAATATTCAGCAAAATGTTTTCGAGCATAAACTGCCTTACCAGGTGTTGCCGTGCGGCGCCCAGCACTTTACGAACGCCAACCTCTTTTGCCCGTTCAACCGAGCGGGCCGTGGAAAGATTGATGTAGTTTATCCACGCGATACCCATAATGATCAACGCGATAAGGAACAGAAAATTGACAGCGCTGCCGCTACCATTTACTTCGGCTTCCTGGTTATAGTTAGAATAGAGGTGAATATCGCCCAGCGGAATGGTGTAGAGCCAGTTTTTGATATTATTAGCCTTAGGGCCTGGGCGGCTGTTGAGATACTTTTCGGCAAAGGCAGGTAGTTTGGCCTGGAAAGCCTGCAGGTTAGTTCCCGGTTTTAGTTGGATGTATGTATAAAAGTCGTACCATCCCCAGGCGGTATTCGCCGAATTATCTTTGTCGCCACCGGCAATCAATACCTGTACAAGCGTGGAGTATGACACCAGGTAACTGATGATGAGGTGCGAATTTGCGGGATAATCTTTAAAAACGCCGCTTACCTGGTAAGTTTTTGGGCCACCGCTATCACGCGCCACCAATGTTTTACCAACAACGTCATCGGTGCCGAAGTATTTGCGCGCCATGCTTTGCGAGACAATCATTTTATAAGGACCAGACAGCGCAGTTGCACGGCTGCCCCGAACCAGGTTGACACCCAGCATATCCGTTGCTGACGGATCGGCGTAATAGCCTTTGGTTTCGGTGAATTTTACGTTTTTCTGCTCGTTGCTCAGCAGCAATTGGTCGTCAATAATGCGGCAGGTATTTTCCACCTCTGCGAAGTCTCTTTTCATGGTCGGCGCAATGGCCGGATAGGACGTCGCCGACTGCCACATCAATTTGCCCTGTTTGTACTGGTCGAGACGGAGACGCACGATCTGCGATGCATTTTTTTGAAAAGTATCAAAACTCCGCTCGCGCGATACATACTGAAAGATCAGCAAACAGCAGGTAATGCCGATGGTAAGCCCAAGGATATTTAATGCGGTATATCCCTTTCGTTTTAAAAGGTTCCGCAGGCTGATGGTGAAATAGTTCCGGATCATGATAAATCAATTAGTGAATTAGTAAATTATTGATTTAGTGAATTATAGTATTGTAATTATTTGTTTGTTTTAGACTTTCTTACTGCCAACTGCCTACTGCCAACTGCCTACTCGGTTTTCAAACTTTTTACAGGATTGGCCAATGCTGCTTTTATACTTTGAAAGCTTACGGTTAACAATGTAATAATTATTGCCCCGATGGCAGTTAAGGCAAAGATCCACCAGGATAGTTCGGCGCGGTAGGTATAGTTCATCAGCCAGCTGTGCATAAAATAATAAGCTATCGGCGTTGCGATGACGAGTGAAATTACCACCAGCTTTACAAAATCTTTTGATAATAAAGCCCACAAGCCGATAACGCTCGCTCCAAGTACTTTGCGCACACCAAGTTCTTTGGTGCGCTGCTCGGCCATAAAAGATGCCATGCCGAAAAGCCCAAGGCAGCTGATAAAAATGGCTAACAGGGCAAACGAGCTGGCAAGTTTTCCTATCCGCTCTTCGTTGCCGAATTTTTTGGCATATTCCTCTTCAGCAAATTGGTAATCAAATGGCTGGGCGGGGTTATAGGTTTTGAAAACGGTCGCCATTTTAGCAAGCGCATCATGGGTGCTCATTTTAGGGTTGATCTTTACGATCACAAAATCCCCGCTGCCCTTTAGCATGTGAAAAAGAGTCGGCCTTACCGGTTCATAGGGCGATTCGGAAACCATATCCTTAACAACGCCGATGACGTGAAAGGGCGTTCCGTCCCATTTAATAGTTTGGCCAACAGGGTTTTTTAGGTTCATGAATTTTGCCGCCGTTTCATTGATCACAAAGGCCGCAGAATCTGTCAGGAATTCCCTCGAAAAGTCCCTGCCGTCGGTAAATTGCCAGCCAACCGTTTTGCCATAATCATAAGTAACGTCGATGTTCGGAAATTCAACTGCCAGCGAAGGATCTTTGCCCTCCCAGTTAAAACCGCTATTGGTTGAATAATCAGCAGTGGTGGGGCTGCCTGCTTCGGCCATGTTGGCAATTGCGCCGGTTTTCATCAATTCATCCTTTACGGTATTGAATTTATTATGAGCATCCCCGCTTACCATGGGCAGCATCACCAGGCCATCGCGGCTGTAACCGACGGGCCTGTTTTTTGCATATTGCACCTGGCGGAATACCATGATCGTCCCGATGATCAGCACAACCGAAACGGTAAACTGCACCACCACCAGTACTTTTCGTGGTATGGCGGCCAGGCGGCCAACCCTGAACGTGCCTTTGAGTACTTTAACCGGCTGAAAAGATGACAGGTATAACGCAGGGTAGCTGCCCGAAACAAGCCCCGTGATAAGGCTGAAACCAATTCCAATTAACCAAAACAAGGGGCTTCCCCATAAAACCGACATTTTTTTACCGGCCATTTCGTTGAAAAACGGAAGACTGATCTGCAACAAAACAATAGCGAGCGCAAACGCAAAAACAACGACAAGCAACGATTCACTGAGAAACTGGAAGATGAGTTGCCTGCGCATTGATCCGATAGCTTTTCGGATCCCTACTTCTTTTGCCCGTTTTTCGGACCGTGCGGTACTCAAATTCATAAAATTGATACAGGCCAGCAACAGTACGAAAACACCGATGATACCAAACAGCCAAACGTAGCGGATGCGGCCGCCGGATATCACGCCATTTTTAAATTCGGAATACAGGTGCCAATTTTTCATCGGGTCGAGAAATACCTCCGGTTTTTGGATGAGTTCGCCCTTGTTAACCTTGCTTAATTTGAGGTCCCTTATCCTGGCCGAAGCTTTATTGATATTGGCATTTGGCGCAAGCTGCACAAACGACATGTAACAATTGCAGCGCCAGGTATCGGCCTGTTTTTTTAACCCGTTTGCATTTGAAAACTGCTCCCATGATCCGATAAAACTTACATCAGAAAATGAAGAATTGTCGGGAAAATCCTGGTACACGCCGGTTACTTTCGCCAGCATGTTGTTGTCGATCTTCATCACTTTATCAATAGGATTTGTTGTTCCAAAATAGGCGGCTGCTGTTGATGATGACAGGATGATTGACGAAGGATTATCTAAAGGCGCCCGTGAGCCTTTCAATATTTTAAGCGACAGCATTTTAAGCATTTCCGGTTCGAAAAAGGAACCGTTTTTTGTCAGTTTTTTATCGCCATTGGCCAGGATATGGTTGTAGTTGAATGATGCCATGGAAACATTCGTATAATCGCTGCCATAGTTTTTGCGCAGTTCATCGCCGATTGGCCAGGGCACGCTGGTTCCGGTCCCTTTTCCACCATTCATGGTAAAGTTTTGTTTCACCTGGGCAATGCGGTCGTAATGCTGAAATTTTTTATCAAACGACAATTCATCCCAGATCCATAAACCAATCAGCATAGCTACCGCCATACCAACCGCCAGCCCGCCAACATTAATGAAGGACGAAAACTTATTGTTCACGAGGTTTCTCCAGGCAATTTTTAAATAGTTCTGTATCATCAGATCAATTAGTGATTTAGTGAATTATTGAATTATTGAATTTTTAATTGGTCATTTGTCTTAGATTGTTACTTACTGCCACTACCAACTGCCTACTCACTTTTAAGGCTCCGCACCGGGTTCATCATGGCGGCTTTTACCGACTGGAAACCTACGGTTAGTAACGCGATAATTACGGCGCCAAGGCCGGCCAATATAAATACCCACCACTCCACGGTTATGCGGTAAGTGTAGGCCTGCAGCCATTTATCCATTGCCCACCAGGCAACCGGCGAAGCGACGACGATAGATATGATAACCAGTTTGATAAAATCGATAGATAGCAATGTTGTTATGCTGCCTACGGTTGCACCCAATACTTTACGGATCCCTATTTCTTTTATGCGGTTTTCGGCCATGTAAGTGGCCAGGCCAAACAGGCCCAGGCATGAAATAAAGATCGTAAGGCTTGCAAACAGTGCCGCCAATTTGCCATCCTGCGTCTCTGCCCTAAATTTTTGGGCATAGGCGTCGTCAACAAAATAATACTCAAAAGGGTATTGAGGATTGTATTGCTTAAGCACTTTTTCGGCTTTGGCCAGGTCAACTGCGGTTGAGTTGGCCGGGTTAAGCCTGAAGTGAACTACTGGGTACGAGGTTGACAAACCTTGTACCACCATCGGCCCGATATTGTCGTATGGCGATTCAATAATAAAATCTTTTAACACGCCCACAATATGGCAGTTTACCCCCTGGCCATTTTTTATGATCTGACCCAAGGGGTTTTGCAGGTGCATGGTTTTTACCGCCGTTTCGTTTAAAAGAACGGCCGTACTGTCTGAGCGATACGCGGTCATGTCAATATCCCGGCCCTTAAGCAGCTTAACACCTGTTGTTTTAACGAAGTCGGCATCGGCTTCAAATTGCAGAAAATTTGTCTTTTTATCGGCGTCGGTACTGCCCGGCCAGCTTAACCCGGTAGTTGAGCCCCAAACCCTTGTCATCGGCGAAAATGTTTTGGTAACCGCAACTGCGGCGCCGGTATTTAGCAGGTCGTGTTTTATAAGGGCGTAGTTTTTGATGACGTCGCCTTGCGAAAAAATATAAACCAAATTGCCCCTGTTGTAACCCGCCTCGCGGTTGCGGGCAAATTGTAACTGGCGCTCAACTATAATGGTGCAAATGATCAGCACCACAGCAAAGGTAAATTGAAGTACCACCAGCGCCTTGCGCGGTGTTACCAGGGCATTTACTTTCTTAAATGTCCCCTTTAATACCACAACCGGGCGCGACGAAGACAAATAAAACGCCGGATAGCTGCCTGCTGTAAATCCGGTAAATAATATAAATGCCAAAGCAAAAAGCCACCAATTTAGGTTGGCAAAATCAATTGACAATTGTGACCCTATAATGCTATTGAATCCAGCTAAACTTATCTGTACAACAACCAGGGCGATTACAAAAGCAATGAAAGCAATAAGAGTGCTCTCGGCCATAAATTGCATTACCAGCGAGTTTTTACGGGCGCCAACTACCTTTCTTATACCTACCTCTTTTGCACGTTTCTCGCTCCGGGCGGTGCTTAAATTCATAAAATTAATGCAGGCGATCAGTAAAATAACAACGGCAATAATCACAAACAATTTAACAGTTTCAATGCGCCCTGTCACCAATTTCCCGTTCACAGCCCTCGAGTACAAGTGCATCCTGTTTAAGGGCTGTATAAACACTTCAAGGGTCGACCCCTGTCCCTCCTTTACGTGAGCCTTGACAATATTTTTCATCTTTTCGTCAAAAGCGGCCGCAGATGCGCCGTCCTTTAACAAAACATACGTAGTGGAATTACTAAAGGCCCAGGTTTGATTTTTATCCCACCCTAATTTGGTCATAAAGCTCCATGGCAGCAGGTATTGAAACGAGAATTCGGTATTTACCGGCAGGTCTTTCAGTACGCCTGTTACTGTAAAGTTTTCGGTGCTGTCAATCCTCACTGTTTTGCCCATTGCATTTTCACTCCCAAACAGTTTTACAGATAATGCATGGGTGATCACAATATTGCGGTTACCGTTGAGGGCGCTTTTTGCATTGCCATTCAGCAAAGGAAAATTCAATATCGACAGAAAGCTCGAATCAGCAAATGCGCCTTCACCGTTCAGGTGTTTTTCCTCCTTGCTTACCAGGAAATATACCGTCCGGAACCTTGCCGCGTTTTGCACCTCCGGGTAATCCTTTTTCAGCGTTGGCGCCATCAGCGCCGGCACCCGGTTCCATACGTCGAGCTGGCCGTTATACATGTCGCGGCTGTACAAAACGCAGGTTCGGTCAGTATTGCTGTAAAACCTGTCGTAACTTATCTCATTTTGTACCCACAAAAAAATGAGCATAGCTGCTGCCATTCCAATTGCCAGCCCGGCAATGTTAATGGCCGAAAAACCTTTGTTACGCCAAAGGTTCCTGAATGCGATCTTGAAAAAATTCCTTAACATTTTATTTAGTCATTAGTCATTAGTCATTTGCTTCGCGTCATTGGTCACTGCAGCTTCTTCCGGACTTTCGGACTTTTCCGACTTTCCGGACTCCGTCTACTGTTCTTTTAAATATTTAGTCGGGTTAGACGTATTTGCTTTATATATGTGCCACGAAACACTAATTGCTGTCATCAGTATTAAACTGATGAAAGATAAAATAAGCGGCACAACCGATACACTGGTTTCCGATTCAATTACGTGAAACAATACCCCGGTAAGCCAGTAGGCCAGGGGTAAACCCAACAGTGCGGAAAAACCAAGTGCGAATAAAAATTCTTTATTGATGATGTAAACAATGCTGCCGATGTTGGCGCCCAGTACCTTCCGCACGCTTATTTCCTTCATCCGTTTACCCAATATCAGCAGCGCTAAACCGAAGATGCCCGAGATAGAAATGATCACCATGATGAAGGAAACCGCTGTCATTACCTTTGATACCTGGATAAACCCGCTGAAATAGCCGTCGAACACGCTGTCCTGGTAATAGTATTCGAAAGGGAGATTTGGGTTTACTTTTTTCCAGACTTTCTCAATGTCGGTATGTGAATTGGTGAATAAACCGGGTGAGGTTTTCACGTACACGCGTTCCACATCGGCCGGCTTGCAACCTGTTAATACGATCGGTTCAACCTTCGACTGGAAATCCTGGAAGTGAAAATCATTTACTTCGCCCACAACCTGGTAAGTATGATTTTGAAACTGGATGTTTTTACCGATGCCGGTACTCCAATGCATTTGTTTTAAAAAGGCCTGGTTTACCAAAACAGCGTCTGTTTCATCCGATGTGAACCGGTCATTCAAGTCGCGGCCTTTGGTGATCTTTACACCCATAGCTGTAGCAAAGCCGGGCAATGCGCTGATGCTTTGCACGGTTTCGTCCTTGCCATCGGCTTTGATCACCAGTTGTTTGGTATAATTACCCAGCGGCTGCACCGAACCGGTAACGCTCAATACTTTATTACTGGTTTTTAGCTCGTCTTTAAGCGTTTGGTAACTGGCAGATTTGTCAAGCGTTACCACCACATCGTCCGATGGGTTATAACCCCATGGCTTTGCTTTAATGTGTTTGGTTTCCTGGGTAAATGCTATCGCGATAGAAATGGCCAAAAAAGTAAGGAAAAACTGGAAACCCAGCATCACTTTGCGGAAACGGTTTTTGCTGCCCATTTTGCTATTCCCCTTCATGATATTTACCGCCTTGAATGCCGAAATATAGAAGGACGGATAAGCCGCACCGCTAATGGCCGAAACCACGATCAGCACCAGTATGGCTACCCAGATGGTGTAATTGTTAAACAGCGTATGGCCTAAGTCGAGACTGGCAACCTGGTGGAACCATGGGATAAAAAGGTAGTAAGCCAACACCAGCCCAATGCCTACGGCGATGGTACAAAGGATCAAATTCTCCAAAATAAACTGGAAAATGATCTGTTTGCGGCTGCTGCCCATTACTTTCCGTACGCCAATCTCTTTTAGGCGGGTTGACGCTGAAGCCATGGCAATGTTCATATAATTGAAATAAACCAATAACAACAATGCCGCGCCGATCACCAGCAGCATAATATAACCTGCCATACTGGTAGAGTTAAAGCGGTTGTTATTTACCGTAGCCGAATAAAAACACATGGTTTTTAAAGGCTGGAAATAAAAGGAACTGATCTTATCATTCAGGTTGGCTGCATTATACAATTGCAGGTATTTTTTGCTTTGGCTCAGTATGGGCGACAGTGCCGCGGCATTGTCGGCCTCAACAAAAGTAATATCGGTAAACTGGCCCCAATCGCCGGGTTTATCCATACCCAAAGCTGCCATTTTACTGTGCGGCACAAGCGCCGAAAAATACCAGGACGTTTCAATGGGCATTTTATCAAAAACGCCTTTAACGGTAAAGTTGGCCAATGTTTCCTGGCCATTGATGTTAAAGCGTACGCTTACATTTTTACCTATGGGGTTTTGTTTGCCAAATATTTTGTCCGAAAGCCGTTCGGTGAGCACAATGCCATCGGCATCAGTAAAGGTTGCCGGATTACCCCATTTTACAGGGAAATCAAACATTTTATAAAAAGCATTATCCACAAAAGTTACGCTTTCCCTGAACACGTTATCGCCCTGTTTAATAATCACACCGCTGTAATCTACACGTGTAACGTTTTTTACCTGCGGGAAATCGCTTTTCAGCATGGGCCCCATTGGCGCCGGCGAATTACCCCAGTATTGCTGATTGCCGGTTTTTTGGGAGATCCTTTCCACCACAAAAAGATTGTTTACCTTATGGTGAAAGTTATCCATGTGGATGTTCCAATCAAAAAACTCAAACACTACCATGCAACAGCCTACAGCCAACGCGAGTCCCAATATGTTTATCGTTGACGAGAGACGGTTTTTTAAAAGGTTCCGTATTCCCAATTTGAAGTAGTTTTTTATCATGATTGTGCGGTTTGATATGGTTTTAATCAGTCAATTTGTCGAAAACGCGGACTTTTTGCTTGTTTTGAATACCCTCCCGGTTTGACGCCGATCTTAGAATTGGTTGAATTTCAGGAGTTTAGAAACAAGCCATATGCCATCGAGATAATAATATGATTATCAATACTTTAACAATATACCATTTTAAAAACCGTTCGTTTTTGATATAATAATGTGCGGTTTTGATACAGGGGTCAGTTTGCAATTTGCAGTGGGCAGTTAGCACTTTTACAACCGCCTGCTGCCTGCTGCCAACTGCCAACTGCCTACTCCGTCTTCAAACTCTTCACCGGGTTGGCCAGCGCGGCTTTTATGCTTTGATAGCTGACAGTTAATACTGTGATCACCATGGCGCCGATAGCCGCGATGGCAAATACCCACCAGGCAATTCCCGTATGATAATCGTAATTCAGCAACCATTTATGCATAAAATAATACGAAACCGGTGCGGCAATAATCAGCGAAATGATCACCAGCAGTACAAAATCCTTCGAGAGCAATTGCCATAAGTTAAATACGGTTGCACCCAATACTTTACGTACACCGATCTCTTTGATGCGTTGCTCGGCCATGAACGATGCCATGCCAAATAAGCCCAGGCAACTGATAAAGATGGCCAGCCCTGCAAAGCAGCCCGCCAGTTTACCAACCCGTTCTTCATTATCGAATTTTTTAGCATAGTTGTCATCCACAAACTGGTAGGAGAAAGGTGTGCCGGGATCGTATTTTTTGAAAATACCGGCAATCTTTGCGATAGCATTGTGGGCGCTCATTTGTGGATTGATGCGGACATTGAAATTGCCCAACCTGTTTTTAGATAAAAAGAAAAATGTTTGTTTAACAGGATCGTACGGCGACTTTGTGATCATGTCTTTCACCACGCCGATGATCTTATATTTTCCGCTGCCAACCCATTCCAATGTTTCGCCTACCGGGTGTTTAAAGCCCATAAATTTGGCAGCAGTTTGATTGATCACGATGCCGGATGAGTCGGACGGGTAGGCAGCCGAAAAATCGCGACCGTCGACGATCTGCCAATCCACCGTTTTACCAAACTCGGGACTTATGGCCATTGTGGTAAATTCTTCCTGCAGCGCCGGGTCTTTACCCTGCCATTTGAAGCCGCTGTTGCTTATATAGATATTGGATATTTCGCCTTCCGAACCCGCAATGCTTGTAACTGCACCACTGGCCAGCAGGTCATTCTTCAGTGGTTCATATCGCTTTTTAACCGCATCAGTTTGCAGCGGGATAACCACCAGCCCGCTGCGGCTATAGCCGATGGGTCTGTCCTTAGCATGCTGGATCTGCTGGTAAACCACCATGGTGCCGATGATGAGCACGATGGAAACTGTAAACTGGGTAACCACTAAAATTTTACGCGGAATAGCAGCCAAACGGCCTACGCGGAAAGTACCCTTTAAAACCTTAACCGGTTTAAATGAAGATAAATACAAAGCAGGGTAGCTTCCGGCTATTAAACCAGTTAACAAACTAAAGCCTACGCCAACCAGCCAGAATAGCGGACTTGTCCACCATACGGACATACGTTTATCGGCCACCTCGTTAAAGAAAGGCAGGGACAGCTGCACAAGTAACAGTGATAAAAAGAAAGCAAGAAAGGCAATAAGCAGCGACTCACAGTAAAATTGCCATATCAACTGGGAGCGAACTGAACCAATGGCTTTGCGGATACCCACCTCTTTCGCCCGTTTTTCGGAGCGGGCAGTGCTTAAATTCATAAAATTGATACAAGCCAGCAGCAAAACAAAAACACCGATAATGCCGAATAGCCACACATATTGGATGCGCCCACCTACGTTTACGCCGTTCTTAAAATCGCTGTATAAATGCCATTTGCTCATGGGCTGCAGGAAGACCACCGGCTTAAAGCGGGCATCGTCCATTTTGCGGACCGCGTTCATTTTAACATCTTTTATCCGCGCCGAAACCTGGTTCATATCTGCTTTGTCCGCTATCTGCACATAGGTTTGAAACCAGCTTGCACCCCATGGGTTATTGAAAAAAGTATCAAAGTGGTTGATGTTTACCAGCAATTGCCAGGGTGTAATAAAGGTCAGGTCGCTAAAGGAGGAATTATAAGGCAGGTCTTCATAAACGCCTGTTACCTTTACAATGGTAGTGCGGTCGAGTTTTAATAGTTTGTTCATCGGGTCGGCATTGCCAAAAAAAGTTTTGGCCACCGACTGCGAGAGCAAGATCGATTCGGCATCGTGCAAGCCGTCACGCGTACCTTTTATCATTTTTAATGATAACATATCGGTAATACCCGGCTCAATATAATTGCCTTTTTCGGTGATGGTTTTATCACCCAGGGTCAGCAAATGATCGCTCGTCCAACCGGCCATCAGCACGTGTTTAAAGCTGCTGCCATAATTGCTGCGCAAGGCAGGGCCGAGCGTAATTGCTTCCGAATTCCAGGTGGCCGTTTCGTTATTGATCCACTGGTTTTGCATGCAAACGGCGATGTTCTTATAGTTCGGGAAGGACGTATCGAATGATAATTCATCATACATCCACAACCCGATCAGCATTGCCACAGCCATACCCACCGCCAGCCCGCTGACGTTGATAAAGGAGGAAGCCTTATTTTTAGTAAGGTTTCTCCAGGCGATTTTAAAATAGTTTTTTATCATCCTGTTAGTTCATTTGTTCACTGGTTCATTAGTTCATTGGTGTTTCAAGGCTGGCGGATGTTTTACTGCCAACTGCTACTACCAACTGCCTACTCCGACTTCAAACTTTTCACCGGATTCATCAGCGCGGCTTTCAAGCTTTGATAACTTACCGTTAGCAGAGTGATGACTATCGCCCCGGCTGCTGTTACGGCGAAGATCCACCACGAAAGCCCGGTACGATAAGTATAGCCCTGCAGCCAGTTATGCATTAAATAATATGCTACGGGTATGGCGATAAACAGTGAAATGATCACCAGCAACACAAAATCTTTTGAAATAAGACGCCATAAACCGAACACCGTTGCACCCAGCACTTTACGCACACCAATTTCTTTGGTACGCTGTTCTGCCATAAACGATGCCATGCCGAAAAGGCCAAGGCAACTGATGAATATCGCCAATATGGCAAATGAACTGGCCAGTTTGCCTATCCGTTCTTCGGTGGCGAATTTTTTGGCAAATTCATCATCCGCAAATTTGTAAGTGAATGGTACGGAAGGGGAGTAGGTTTTGCATACCGCCGCAATTTTACTGATAGCATTATGGGCGCTCATGTTGGGGTTGATCTTGATCAGCACATTATCAAACTGGCTGCCGCCGATACGGAAAAATGTTTGTTTAACCGGATCGTAAGGCGATTCCATCAGCATATTTTTAATCACGCCGATCACTGTCAGGTCTTTTTTTCCTATCCGTACAATCTCGCCCACCGGGTTTTTAAGGCCCATATATTTCACGGCCGCTTCGTTGAGCACCAGCGCCGATGAATCGGAAATGTTGGCTGAAGAAAAATCCCTGCCATCGATAAACTGCCAGCCTACGGTTTTGCCGTAGCCAAAGGTTACACTGATGTTGCCAAAGCTGTCGGACATGGCAGGGTCTTTGCCTTTCCATGTCACGTCGCCACGATCGTTATTTACCCCGGTGGTTGGGCTGGATGCCTGGGCGATCTCTGTGATGGCGCCCGATTGCAGCAAGTCGGCGCGCAGGGCATTAAACTGTTTGCCAAGGTCGCCATTAGTAACTTCGATATTTACCAGGCCATCGCGGCTATACCCGATGGGCCGGTTTTTGGCAAATTCTATCTGTTTAAAAACGATGATGGTGCCAATGATAAGCACAACCGACACGGCAAATTGCACTACCACCAAAACCTTGCGCGGAAGCGCCGCAAAGCGGCCGGCTTTAAAAGCGCCCTTCAATACTTTTTCGGGTTTAAAGGATGATAGATACAGGGCGGGATAACTGCCGGCTACTATTCCGGTAAACAGCGTGAACGCCACGCCGGCGGTCCAAAAAAGTGGGTTGTTCCACAAAATTGCAAGTTGTTTACCGGCAATGCTGTTAAAGTACGGCAGGATAAGGATAACCAATGTAACCGAGAACGCGAAAGCCAAAACGGCGATCAGCAGCGACTCACAAAAAAACTGGTAGATGAGCTGCCCCCTTAGCGAGCCGATGGCCTTGCGGATGCCTACTTCTTTTGCACGTTTTTCGCTGCGGGCGGTACTCAGGTTCATAAAATTGATACAGGCCAGCAGCAGTACAAATACCCCGATGATGCCAAAGAGCCAAACATATTGAATGGCGCCGCCAACGTTTACGCCGTTTTTAAATTCGGAGTACAAGTGCCATTTGCTCATGGGTTGCAGGAACAGTTGGGGATTGTATTTGAGGTCGGCGCGGTCCATGTTGCGCAGCTTCACATCCTTGATTTTTGCTGAAACCCTGGCGATATCGGCATGGTCGGCTATCTGCACGTACATAAACAGGGAGTTGTCGCCCCAGTCAGTTAACGACCTGGCGTTGCCCGGAGAGGTGATATAATAATCCCATGGGCCGATAAATGATACATCGTGCAGTGTGGTATTTGCCGGCAGGTCTTCGTAAACGCCCGCCACGTTGAATACGGCCTGGTTATCCAGTTTTACAAGCTTGCCGGTAGGATCGCCATTACCAAACAAAGCTTTGGCAACAGATTGAGAGATCAGCATAGATGAGGGTCCTTTCAGGCCGTCCCCGCTGCCTTTTAAGATCTTTAAACTGAACGTTGCCGGCGCTTCGGCTCCCATAAAGGTGCCGCGGTAGCCTACTTTTTTATCGCCAACGGCTAAAACATGCAGATCATTCCATGATGACATTACGATATGTTTAAAATCGCTGCCATAGCTTTTGCGCAGCTCGGCATCCAGCGGCAGCGAGATGGCATCTCCCGTGTTGATCGTGCCATTATTCGTTTCGTTTTGCATCACTTTAGCAATGCGGCCGTAGTTCTGGTGGTATTTATCAAAAGACATTTCGTCCCAGATCCATAAGCGATCACCAGGCTATCGCACTGATCGCGCCGA
>Ga0206964_10074_pt1 | contig 29483 bp, 31 predicted proteins | sample Alteio_BWOrgHeat_25_FD_152980 | JGI IMG/M metagenome (GOLD analysis project Ga0206964, IMG submission 152980) | Enriched cells from forest soil in Barre Woods Harvard Forest LTER site, Petersham, Massachusetts, United States -... | ecosystem: Environmental > Terrestrial > Soil > Temperate forest >...
GTGTACTTTGACAACTTTGCGCAAGGCGGGCTCGCCCTTGGGCTGACTCCGGAATGGCTGCATCCATATCGCGCTGCGCGGGTCGTGGTCGAAGGCACGACAATGGGGTGGTTTGGGCAGCTTCATCCGCGGATTGCTGCGGAACGAAAGCTGAAGGACCTGGCGTTTGTGGGCGAGCTTTATCTGGATCGGCTGTTTGCATTGCCGCTGCGGAAGGCGGCGGTGCGGGAGATTTCGCGCTTCCAGCCGGTGCGGAGGGATTTTTCCCTGATGGTACCGAATCGAGTGCAGTGGGCGGAGATCGATGCGGCGCTGGGTGCGGTTCGAGTTCCTGAGCTGATCGACTGGTCGCCGCGGGAGATTTATCGTGAGCACCAGGGCAGTTCCAAAAGCGGACACGAGTACTCGCTGCTGCTCGGAGTGACTTTTCAGGCTGCGGACCGAACGCTGCGCGACGAGGAATTACAGGAATTTTCAAAGAGTATTGTTGAAGCAGTGTCCGCGGCAGGGGCACGGTTGCGAAGTTGAGCAGTTTTTGCGATCTCTGAGGCCTTATACTCGCGCAATGGCGCCGACCGCCCGAATGGAGAAATGAGCAGTGCAAACAACGGATCAACAAATTGATCAACAGGAAGCCATGTTTGAGGATTTGACCGATAGCAACGATTTGCCGGACGAGCCAGTTGTTGAATCTGCTGAGGCGAAGCGAGAGGGACATGGAGGAGATTCGCGCGTGATTCCCGGGACTGTGCTCACAGTGGACGATTTTGCCGAGCTGGAAGAGCGGATTGTGCGGACAGTGGAGCTGGTGCAGCGAGAGCGCAAGGCGCGACTCGCCGCACAGCAACGAGTTGTCGAACTGGAGGGACAGGTTCGGGAGCTGCAGGCCCAGTCTGAGAGTCTCGAACATCTGCAGGAAGAGATTGCCTCTCTGCGCGGTGAGCGGGAGCAGGTGCGGCAGCGTGTTGAGCGGCTGCTGAGTCAGCTGGATGCGCTCGAACTTTAGCCGGTGGTTGCCGTATGAAGAATCCAAAGTCGGATCAGCCGTACATCACGGTCGATATTTACGATCAGACGTACCATCTTTCAGGCCCTGAGCTGGATGAGGAGCAGGTGCAGCGGCTGGCGCGCCGTGTCGATGAGCGGATGCGCGTGGTGGCTTCGCGAGGGCGATCGGCGGATTCGCTGCGCGTGGCGGTGCTGGCTGCGCTTAATCTTGCCGACGAGCTTTATCACGCGGAAGAGCGGCTACGAAGGCTTGAGGGGAAGATGGACGTGGCAGATACTGCGGACCTGCGAATACGCGCAGCGAATTTGCGCGGGTTGCTGGATGCGGTACTGGATGAAGAGCCGGAGACTGGCTCCTAGCTTGCTATCGGAGCATCACTGACGAGCCGCAGAAAGACTCAAACCAGCGACTGATGTAGACCTGAGCATGGCCTTCGCCGCAGAAGTGCAGGGCACGGGGCTCGTCGGCTTCGGACTGGTCCCACTTGTAGATGCCCAGACGGGAATCGCTACAGTGAATAACAAACCAGCGTACGGGCGACGAGCTTTCGAGCCCGCAGATTTCACACTTGTAGATCCTGCCGATCAAGAGTTCCACCTCAATGTCCTGGAGATAAAAGCACGGCGACTGCAGAGGCGCTGCTGAACCGATGCTCCGTCACCTTTTATAAGCTCAGGGCAATTGTACCGAGAGGCCGGAGCTTTGCGAAAAAATCAATCGCAGGGCACCAAAGAGACGGTGACCCTTTACTATGGGACGCGAGTCTGAGACGCTTCTCTGGGCTAATGGAACGATGCCAATGGAACGATCATGGATACAACCTTGATTGCGGGTGCTGAGGTGCTGAGTGGTCGGCGCGCGCGGGTGGCGGTGGTGCAGGCTGCTCCGGTAGCGTTCGACCGCGAGCGCACGCTCGAGAAGCTGGGCAGCCTGACCGGTGAGGCGGCTCGCGATGGGGCGCGACTGGTGCTATTTCCAGAGGCTTTTGTCTCGGCGTATCCGCGGGGGCTGGATTTTGGGGCCGTAGTTGGAGCGCGATCGGAGAAGGGGCGCGAGGACTTTCGACGGTACTGGGCGAGCAGCGTGGAGATTCCTGGGCCTGCGGTGGATGAGATGGGGCGGATTGCGCGGGCCAATGATATCTACCTCGTGGTTGGGGTGATCGAGCGAGATGGTGGGACTCTCTATTGCACTGCGGTGTTTTTCTCTCCCGATGGGAGTCTGATGGGCAAGCATCGGAAGGTGATGCCTACGGGGTCTGAGCGGCTTGTGTGGGGGTTTGGCGACGGATCGACGCTCCCGGTCTTTGACACTCCGCTGGGCAAGGTGGGAGCGGTGATCTGCTGGGAGAATTACCTGCCGTTGATGCGCGCGGCGATGTACTCAAAGGGGATTCAAATCTATTGTGCGCCTACTGCAGACAGTCGCGACTCGTGGCTTGCCACTGTGCGGCACATTGCGGTTGAGGGGCGATGTTTTGTGCTCTCGGCAAACCAGTTCAGCAGACGGAAGGATTATCCGGAGGATTACGACTCGGTCTTTGGAAGTGATGGCGAGACACTGGTGTGCCGTGGGGGGAGTTGCATTGTCGATCCGTTTGGGAATTTTCTTGCCGGGCCGAATATGGAGGGTGAGGCGATTCTGACTGCGGAGATTGATCTGGATCAGATTGTTCGAGGGAAGTACGATCTGGATGTTGTAGGCCATTACGCGCGTCCTGATATCTTTCAACTGCACGTGGATGAGAGACCGAAGAGGCCTGTGACGTCTCACTCGACCGAAGCGATCCATCTAACAGAGCCGGTCCCCGGCAACGAGAATGCATGACAGTACCTGTTCCGATGTGGCCTCAGCCGCTGGACCCGCTGCACTCCTTTGCGCTCTCGGCGGGAGTAGCTGCGCTGCCGCTGCTGCTGATTCTGATTTTGATGGGCGGGTTGCGCAAGAGCGGGCTCTTTGCTTCAGGGTGCGGATTGGCGCTTACCGTGCTGCTGGCGATTGCGGTGTGGCGCATGCCGCCGATGATGGTAGTGTCGAGCACCGCCTTTGGAGCGCTCTTTGCCCTGTGGCCGATCCTGTGGATCGTCTTTGGCGGATTGTGGCTCTTTAATCTCACGCAGGATACGGGCAAGTTTGACCTGCTGCGGCGGTGGATGGAGGAGCATGCTTCGGGTGATCCCTGTATTCAAGTCATCCTGGTGGCGTTTTGCTTTGGGGCGCTGCTGGAAGGGTGTGCCGGTTTTGGAGCACCGGTAGCTTTGACATCGTGCCTGCTGGTAGGTCTGGGATTTGAGGCGCGGAAGGCGATCCTGGTTTCTCTGATTGCGAATACGGCTCCGGTCGCATTTGGCGCGCTGGGGATTCCGATCGTTGCCCTCGCGGGGGCTACGGGACTTGATCTGACCAAGCTCTCCGCGATGGTGGGACGGCAGATTCCTTTTCTCTCGTTTGTGCTGCCGGCTTATCTTGTTTGGGTGATGGCGAGAGGAAAGGGTCTGAAGCGAGTTTGGCCTGCCGTGCTTGCTGCAGGAGGAACGTTTGCTCTGGCGCAGTTTTTGGTTTCAAACCTATGGGGGCCGTATGCGGCTGATGTGATTGCGGCGTCGCTTTCAGTGGCTGCCGTAGTGGGGCTGCTGCGGGTGTGGAAGCCACGGGGCGAACGCGCGACAGAGGTGTCGAGTGTTGGGAAGCTCTCTTCGCAACAGGCTTTTGCGGCCTGGCTGCCCTGGGTGATTCTCTCGGTGGTGATGATTCTGTGGTCGTGGCTTGGGCTTTTGACCAAGGGGCAGGTTTCGATTCCGATTCCAACTCTGCATAACCAGGTGTTGATTACGCTCTACCAGAAGCCTTATTCGGCGCTGTATGGCTTTCAGCCGCTGGCCGCCGGGACTGCCGTATTTGTCTCGGTTGTGATCACGGCAGTTTGCTTTCGGGTGCGGCCCGGAGTGGTGGCCACCGCCGGGTGGAAGACAGTGCGGCAGTTGGCGATTCCGGGGCTGACGGTGATGACGATAGTCGGGTTGACCTACCTGTACAACTACTCGGGCATGGCTTACACGTTGGGAGCGGCCGCAGCGCGGGTGGGCCCGGCGTTTCCGATCTTGAGCAGTTACCTCGGATGGCTCGCTTGCTTTTTGAGTGGAAGCGACTCGGCGAGCAATTTGCTGTTTGGGAATTTGCAGGTTGCGGCGGCGCACCAGCTTCATCTGAATCCGATACTGACGGCGGCGACGAACTCGTCGGGGGCGGTGGCAGGGAAGATGATTTCGCCACAGAATATTGCGGTTGGAGTTACGACGGTTGGGCTGATTGGGCAGGAGGGGCGGATTTTGCGGGCGACCTTCTGGCACAGCGTGCTGTTTGCTGGACTGATTGGTTTGCTGGCATGGGCGCAGGCATATTGGCTGACGTCGATGATTCCGTAGAATCGGTCACATGAGCACGACGATGTATCGTAGTTTGTATGCAAAAATCCCCGCATTTAAAGCTTTTGTTTTCCCGCCTTGTCGTGGGCTTCGCTGCCCTTCTTCTTGCCTGCACATCGGTCGCGGCAATTGGCCAGAACGATAAAGATAAGCCTGCCGCCGAAAAGCCCACGAAAGAAGCTTCGCCGGCCGAAAAACGACCGCCGTTGCCGCCTGAGGCGCATGTTCAGCAGAGTATTCAGGCTGACGGGAAGACGCTCCATTACACAGCGACAGTGGGCACGCTGCCGGTGCGCGACAAGGAAGGCAAGACCAGCGGCGACGTGGTCTTTACCGCCTACACGATGGAGGGCGGAAGCAGTCGTCCGGTGACGTTTGCATTGAATGGCGGCCCAGGAGCGGCTTCGGTTTATTTAAATTTTGGGGCGATTGGGCCGAAGGTGCTTAAGGTCGGCAATGAGGGAGATAGCCCTTCTGATCCGGCGACACTGAATGACAATCCGGGGACATGGCTTGATTTTACTGACTTGGTTTTTATCGATCCGATAGGCACCGGGTTCAGCCGCTCGCTTGTTTCGAACGACGAGACGAAGAAGCAGTTCTACAGCACGACGCCGGATATTGAGTATCTGTCGCGAATTATCTATGACTGGCTGGTAAAGAACGACCGGCTTGGCTCGCGGAAGTATCTGGTAGGAGAGAGTTATGGAGGATTTCGCGGGCCAAGAATAACTCACTATCTGCAGTCGCAGTTAGGCGTTGCGATGAACGGGGTGGTGCTGGTTTCTCCTTATCTCAATCCTTCGATTGAAGAGAATGGGGAGTTATCGCCGATTCCGTGGATGGCCACGCTGCCCTCAATCGCGGCGGCGCATCTGGAGCGGGAGAACAAGCTTACGTCTGCGGCCATGGCGGATGTGATTGCCTACACGCGCGGCGAATATGCCACAGATTTGTTGAAAGGTAGAAGTGATCCGGAAGCTACTCCGAGGCTTATCAAGAAGGTGACGGAGCTTACGGGGCTTGATCCGGAGTTTGTTCGCTACTCCGGCGGGCGGCTGGAGACTGGAGCGTATCTGCGTGAGGCTCATCGCGAGCAGGGCAAGCTTAGCTCGGTATATGACTCGAACGTAACTTCGTTCGATCCGTTTCCGTTTGCTCCTGAGCAGCGGTCGAATGATCCGATACTGGCGAGCATTATTGCGCCCACTACGACTGCAATGGTGGACTTTGTAACTCGCACGGTTGGGTGGAAGGTGGATGCGAGATACAACGCGCTCTCGTATGACGTGGGCAGGCAGTGGGATCGGGGAGAGGATTTGCGCAGAGGCTCGGTGCCACAGCTTCGCGAGGCGGTGGCTGCCGACCCGAAATTGCATGTGCTGATTGTGCATGGGTGGAATGATCTGTCGTGCCCGTTTATGGGCTCGGTGCTTACGGTGGATCAGATGCCGGTGATGGGCGACCCGACACGGGTGTCGGTGAAGGAGTATCCGGGTGGGCATATGTTTTATACACGGCCTGCCAGCCGGGAGCAGCTGCATTCCGATGTAAAGGCGATGTATACCCTTCACTAGATTGGCTGTCTGGATTCGGGACAACTCTGGAATTCTATTGTTTTTCATGTTGACGGAGTTCTGACCATGCGTTAGCGTTCCTTGTAATTCCAAATCCACGGCAGCGGCGCATGAGTGCGCGGGAGTAGGCCGGAAAGCGGGCAGAGATGACGTATTGCGGTAAGTGCGGTACAGGGGTAGAGGACGGGGTGGCGTTCTGCCCCAAATGCGGCGCAGCGATTGGCCAACAGGCTCCTCCGCCTTACACGCAACAGCCACCGTATCAACAGCAGCCGCCGTACCAGCAGCAACCTCCGTACCAGCAACAGCCGCCGCAATATCAGTACGGGGCGCCTCCAGCTGCCAGTGGATTGCAGGAGAACGTGGCGGGAATGCTTTGCTACATTCTGGGCTGGCTTACGGGGATTATTTTCCTATTGATCGACAAGCGACCCTTTGTGCGCTTTCATGCAGCGCAATCGATCGTGGTTTTTGGAATTCTCTTTGTGCTGCGGATGGTGCTGACCTTCGCCTTCATTGGTGGAGGTTATTACGGATTCTGGGCTTTTCATGCGCTGATTTCGCTGGTGCTCAGCCTGATCACGCTGGCGGCGTGGATCATTCTTATGGTGATGGCGTACCAGGGCAAGCGCTACGAGGTGCCGGGCATTGCGGGCATCGCTCATAGCATCGCGGGCAAGGTGCAGTAAGCACGAAAGGTGATCGAGTAAATTCGGACGGGCGGATCCGCAGAAGGATCTGCCCGTTTGAGTATGGAGTGCGGACGCCCCAGCCCAGTTTATTCGACAAAGCTCAATTGATCTCGATAGTTACACTTCTCATAGATCATTTTTACAGCAGAGATTTTGTTTGTTTTTTACTCAAAGTATTGATTAAATAAATTCGCCTTTCGGAGACCAAATATGCACCGCCTGTTTCTATTGGTGTTTCTGTGCCTTGTTGTTGATTTGAACGCGCAGGAGAATCAGCCTGCGCCTGCAGATAATTCCCACAGCGCGAAAACGAATATCCCTAACACTGACGAGAAGGTCGTTTCCGGTCCGTCGGATCCAAAGGCCGTCAAGACCTATGCCGATGCGATGAAGCTGATGAAGGATCGGAAATTCACCTTTGCGCTGGATGAATTTCGCAAAGCTGACAAACAGGATGGCGGACACTGTATTCCCTGCGAGGCGAAGGCTTATAAAGCGGCGGGAGAAGTTCGGGATTTCAAAGCTCAGCGGGAAGCGGCCGCGGCTATGCTTGCGAATGTTACGAGCGCGCGGGACAAGGCGGAAGCTCATTACATGGCGGCCTCAGCTTGCCTGACGGAGGGCATTGCGAACAATCATGAGAAGCCTCTGGAAGCTGCCGACAGCGAGTTCAAGGCTGCGCTCGAGTTGAAGCCGGATAAGTATGACTGTTTGTACGGAGACGCGATTGCGCTGGCTCACTTGAAACAGGATGCGAGTGCGCGCGAGCGCTTTCAGCAGTTTTTGAAGGCGGTGCCGCCGGATGATGTGGACTATGCGCGCGCACAGCGGTTTGCAGAGCATCCGGAGCTGGCGAGAGCGCGGGTTGCGCCGAATTTTCGGCTGACGAGCCTGGATGGAAAGACCGTGACTCTGGAGAGCCTGACGGGCAAGGTTGTGCTGATCGATTTCTGGGCTACCTGGTGTGGGCCTTGCCGCGAGGCACTGCCGCATATTCAGGAAATTACAAAGAAGTTTGAGGGACAACCGCTGGTCGTGATCAGCATCAGCCTGGATCGCGATGAGACGAAGTGGAAGGAGTTTGTGGGAAGTCACTCGATGACGTGGATGCAGTATCGAGATGGGCAAAGCGGACAGATTGCAAAGACTTTCGCTGTAACTGCGATTCCGACGACGTTCACCATTGACGCCGACGGTGTTTTACAGGACGTGCATGTGGGAGAGGCCGACCTGCAAGGTAAGATCAGGAAGTTGGTTGCGCGGGCGAATGAAGTGGCCAGCCGCAAGACTGTAGCAGAAGTTCGTTGACTGGTGCGGCTTCGGGGCGATTACTTTAGCAACGATCCGAAATGAATGCAATGGCGCCGACGATTTCGGCGCCGGCTTGCCAATCTGAGCCATATGTCCTAGCATCCAACTCAGAGACCGGCCTGCAAAGCAGGTAAGTCCGTTACCGCTGGTTGAACCAACATTCATTGAACAGGGACTCGACTCGACAATCGGTTCTGTGTGCCGTGCCCACCAGTTTGGGATGCCTAATGAACCGCGGAGAGTCCCGCCGTCTTAGGACGGGTTCACCAGCGCATTGACTTACGGCCCCGTGGGTCGGTTTTCTCTTCTTCCGCAACCTGCGTATCGGCGTTCGTTCCGGCTATCTATATTTCCTTCTGCTAGTCTCTCCCTCGTGCATCCAGTGCTCTTCCATGTCGGCTCATTTGTGGTGCCATCTTATGGGGCCGTGGCTTCTCTGGGAGTGCTGCTGGCGCTTGGGTTGGCTCAGGTGACATCGCGCCGCGTAGGGCTTGATTCGCGGCATGCGTGGAATGCGGTAGTGCTGGCGGTGTTTGCGGCGCTGGCGGTTTCACGGCTTACGCTCATTGTGATGAATCTCGGCGATCTCCGGAGGCATCCGAGATGGCTGCTGGCAGTGGCCATGGTTCATCATCCGCTGTTGGCTGCTGTGGGCATTGCGGGCGGAGTAATTGCGGTGTTGATTTATACACGCTGGGCGGGGCTGCCGCTGTTGGAGATGGCGGATTGCCTGGCTGCTCCGGTGTGCCTGGGGCTGGCTGTGGAGCAGACGGCGGCGCTCCTCGCGGGAAGTGATTTTGGCACTCCAGTGACAGTCGCGTGGGCGGTGACTTACACGAGCCGGCTGGCTGCGCTATGGAGCGGGACGCCACTCGGGGTGCCGCTCCATCCAGTGCAAGCATATGCGGCGATTGGGTCGCTTGTTGTTGCGGTGCTTAGTTTCGCGTGGCTCTATCTGCCGGAGCGACGCGGGGATGCCGCGGGCGTGGCGCTGGTCGGGATCGGAATTGTGGTTTTTATTACGGAGATTTTTCGCGATTGGGAAGGTCGCGGCGTGTTGCCGGGAGGCGTCGCGGATGCTCCGCAACTGGTAGGCTTGGGGCTGGTGGTGCTTGGCGGTGCAGTGTTGCTGCAGTGGCGCGTAGTGGGTCCGCAGAGGGTTAAGTAATGGCTGAGACACAGACGCTGGTGGTGCCGGTTGAGGCTGCGGGATGGCGGCTTGACCAGTTTCTTGCCGGACAACTGGACGGGATCAGCCGATCGCGGGTGCGGCAACTTGTGGATCAGGGTGACGTGCTCGTGGAGGGCAAGCGTGAGAAAGCGAGCCTGAAGCTGCGCGGCGGCGAGTCGGTTGTGGTGACAGGGAAGCAGAAGCTTGAACCGCTGGAGGCGCGGGCGGAGGAGATTCCGCTCGCGATTGTCTACGAGGATGACGATCTGGCAGTGGTAAACAAGCCGGCGGGGATGATGGTGCATGCGGGGTCGGGCGCGACGGATGAGGCGCGCAGCGGCGGAACGTTGGTGAATGCTTTGTTGCATCGCTTTTCGGCTCTTTCGACAACGGGCGGCGAGCTGCGGCCGGGGATTGTGCACCGATTGGATAAAGAGACCAGCGGGCTGATCCTGGTGGCGAAGAATGACGCCGCGCACGAGGCGCTGGCTAAGATGTTTGCCGAGCGCAAGGTGACGAAGACGTATGTGACCCTGGTGCACGGAACCTTGCCGGAAGATGGGGCGACGATTCAGACGCCGATTGGCCGCGACTCTGTGCGCCGGACGCGGATGACGACGAGACGTCTGGATGGCGCGCGGCATGCAGTTTCGCATTACCGCGTGGCGGAGCGGCTGGATACGCGCTTCGGGCCTTTTACGCTGGCGCGGGTGCGGATCGAGACGGGAAGGACGCACCAGATTCGGGTGCACATGGCTTCGATTCATCATCCGGTGGTGGGGGACACGCTGTACGGGGCCCCGGCGAAGATTGCGGCGCTGCCGTTGAGCACGACGCGAAAAGCTCCGCGTGAGGTGATGAGGCTCGGGCGAAATTTCCTGCATGCTTCGGAGTTGGAGTTCGTACATCCCATCTCGGGGAAGACCTTGGAGCTAAAGTCGCCGCTGCCGGAGGATCTCACGGATTTTCTTGCGAGACTTCGCGACCCCGAGTCGAACACGCCGTCAGATTGAGTATCCGGCTTGACTCCAGGCGAGGCTCGGCATTGGTAGAATGGGACGAGATATGAGCAGACGATTTTTGTTCGCGGCTGTACTTGGCTGTGTCCTTGGTTTTATTTCCCCTCTCTTTGGGATTGCGCAGCAACCGGCAGCTCCACCTGCACAAACACCGGCCCAACCTCCGGCACAGAAGCCTGTGCCGCCTGCAGACGCTCAGCCTGGGCAGACTCCGGCTCAGCAGCCGGCGACGGATGATCAGGATTCGGGATTCAAGATCACGAGCGCGGTCAACGAAGTCAACCTGATCTTTACGGTGACCGACAGGCATGGGAACTTTATTCCTAATCTGAAGCAGAGCGACTTTGCGCTCCTGGATGATCACAAGGCCCCTGCGAGAGTTTCCTCTTTTCGGCAGCAGACGAATCTTCCGCTAAGAGTGGGAATTCTCATCGACGCGAGTACCTCGATCCGACAGCGGTTTCAGTTTGAGCAGCAGGCATCGACGGAGTTCCTGTTGCAGGTGCTGAAGTCGAAGAGCGATCGCGCGTTTGTGATGGGATTTGATTCAACGCCGACGGTGACGCAGGACTGGACGAACAACATCGATGGGTTGCAGAGCGGTATAAACAAGCTGAGGCCGGGCGGCGGAACGGCTCTTTTTGACGCGGTGTATACGGCCTGCCGCGACAAGCTGCTGGATGTTTCGCGCGGTCAGGAGCCGGTGCGGCGCGCGATGGTGCTGGTCTCTGATGGAAATGACAACCAGAGTCGGGCCTACATGGACGATGCGATCAAGATGTGCCAGCGCGCAGAGACAATCGTGTATTCGATCAGCACGAACTGGACTCCCAGCCGAGGCAAGGGCGATGACGTGCTGCGGAAGATCTCCGAAGATACAGGCGGACGGGCGTTCTTTCCGCCATCCATTGACGACATCACTACGGGCTTCAACAGCATCGAAGAAGAGCTTCGCAGTCAGTATGCGCTGACCTATACGCCGGCGGATTTCAAGGCGGATGGGGCGTTTCGGGAAATTTATCTCTTTGCGAACGATCGACGATACCAGGTGCGTGCGCGTAAGGGGTATTTTTCGCCAAAGGGTTAACGGCGCGCAGCCAAGAGCTTGAGTCGGATCAGGAACAGATCAGGATCGGAATAGGGGATGGACGGAGAATCCGGACAGCAGCCCGCCGGCGGACTTGCTGCCTTCGCATCGCGCGATTTCAAGCTCTACCAGATTGCCAGGATGGCCGTGATCATCGGCGCCGAGGCGCAGACGGTCGCGGTTGCCTGGCATGTCTATTCGTTGACGCATCGAGCGCTGGACCTGGGGTATACGGGGCTTGCGCTCTTTTTGCCGGGACTCTTTTTTCTACTGCCCGCCGGGCACGCCGCCGACCGGTATGACCGCCGACATATTATTCTGCTCTGCTACGGATTGCAGGTGATTTGCACAAGCGCGCTGCTGGTGATTTCAGTGCTTGGACTGAAGAACGTCTGGCTCGTGTATGTGACGCTGTTTGTGATCGGGACAGGGCGGTCTTTCTCCGGCCCCGCGAGTTCGGCGCTGGTTCCGCACCTCGTTCCCGAAGGACACTTTGTGAACGCGGTAACGTGGGGCGCGGCGATCTTTCAGCTTGCGAACATCGCCGGTCCGGCGCTGGGTGGATTACTCTTCACGCTGCCATTGAAGGGCGTGCTTGAGGGCGCGGGGATCGTGTACGTCTTTACGCTATGCACACTGGTGACGTTCCTTGCGCTGGTGAGTTCGCTCTCGGTACGGCTGGGGCGGATGGAGCATCGCGCAGCATCATTAAGGGTGGTTCTGGCGGGGTTCCGCTATGTGTGGCGGTCGCAGATTTTGCTCGGGGCGTTTTCGCTGGACCTCTTTGTAGTGTTGCTGGGAGGTGCGACGGCGCTGATGCCGATTTTTGCGCAGGAGATATTGCATACCGGGCCGAAGGGTCTGGGGATGCTGCGGGCCGCTCCGGCGGTAGGGGCGTTGACGGTATCGTTGTTCCTTGTGCGGTTTCCGATGCGCAACAGGGCTGGAGTCAGGCTGTTTGTGTGCGTCGGAATCTTTGGCTTGGCGACGATTCTTTTTGGGCTGTCACACAGCCTGGCGCTGAGCCTGGCGGCGCTGGCGATTGCTGGCGCTGCGGACATGATCAGCGTGGTAGTGCGCAGCTCGGTGCTGCAATTGGCTACTCCGCCGGAGATGCGGGGGCGGGTTAGCGCGGTGAATTCGATGTTTTTGGGAGCATCGAATGAGCTTGGAGAGTTTGAAAGCGGCGTGACCGCGCAGTGGCTTGGGGCGGTGAGGGCGACGGTGGTTGGCGGGATTGGCGCGCTGATGGTGACGGGGATATGGTCGATGCTTTTCCCTGCTCTGCGGGATGTTGATGCGCTGACCGCCAAGTCGCTGCGTGAGGACCAGCGAGCTGAGCTTGAAGACGAACTGCAGCCTGCTGACTAACTGTCCCAGCCACGAGCGGGTTCGATGCTTTAGGACAGATGAAAAGCGCATCTTCGCTGGAAGATGCGCTTTTCATGTCTTCAGGAGAGGCGCTGATCAGCGTTTTGGTTTCTCTTCCTGCTTGGGTTGCGGATTTGGCTTTTGGGCCGGCGGGCGGCTCTGCTGATGTTGCTGCTGCGGTGCCGGTTTTGGCTGCGCGTGTTGAGATGGTGGGGCTGGTTTTGGCTGGGCAACTGGTTTTGGCTGCGGAGCTGGCCTCGCTTGCGCCGGTTGAGGCTGTGGAACCGGACGCGTGGCTGATTTAGGCTGCGGAGCTGGCTGTCTTTGGGGTTGCGGCTGGGGTGCTGGGCGCGGCGCAGGTTGCGGAGCCGGCCGAGTAGCTGGCTGGGGCGCCGGTCGTGCTGTTTCTGGTTTTGGCTGAGGGGCTGGCCGAGTGGTCGGTTGTGGCGTGGGCCGCGGCTGGGTAGTCGGGGCCGGACGCGTTTCTGGCCGATTTGGAGTGATCGGCTGCGGTTTCGCTTCTGGCCTGTTCGGCGTGGTGGGTTGAGGACGTGCTTCGGGCCGATTGGGTGTGGCCGGCTGCGGCGTTGGCCGCGGCTGGGTGGTCGGAGCCGGGCGCGTTTCTGGCCGATTTGGAGTAATAGGCTGAGGGTGCGCTTCTGGCCTGTTTGGCGCGGTGGGCTGGGGCCGCGTCTCTACTGGACGTGGGTTGTTGGGAGCCGTGGTCGGGTGCTGCGGAACAGGCATTGGGCGCGCAACGGGCTTCATCACAGGAGCTGGGCGGATACCCTTATCTGCCGGAAGAGGCTTGGCTGCGACGACCTGTGCTGGCCGACCCTGATTCACGTTGGCAAACTGGGCATGATTGTTTGCGGACTCTCTGGCCAACTGCTGCTGCGCTCTCATGGGCGGGGCTTTGGGGGCGCGATAGGCTGCGACTTCGGCTGGCAGCGGGCGAGCCTGAATGCCGTGGGGGCCGCCATTGAAACTGGTCCGCGTGTTGTTCACAATTGTCGTATTGTTGACGACCGTGCGGTTATAGACGTTGGTGATGTGGACGTTGCTGATGTTGGTTACGCTGCGGTTGTACTGGAAGTCGTTGCCATGCCAGTACCCACCTTGGTAGCCACGGCCAACGTAGCCGTATCCATAGTTGACGCCGCCGTAGAAGCCGACGTACCGACCCCAGTAGCCGTGATAGAAGCCGTAGCGGCCGCCCACAAAGCCCCAGTAGGCAGGAGTCCAGAGTGCACCGACGTAGGGAGGTGCGACCCAGACTCCGGGTACCCAGTAATATCCGCCGGAGGCCCATCCCCAGTAACCGGGAGTCCATATGTAGCCGGGCGCGGGAATTGGGGGCTGCTGATACTGTGGCAGCTGAGGTGGGGGTTCGGGTGCGTATTGGACGGGAGTTGGATTGTAGTTGGCTTCGCTGTAATCCTGAGCGGGCTGAGCGCTCTGGTCATAGCCACCAGAGTCGGATCCCGAGTCGTAATTGGGCGCGGGCGCAGGCGCCTGGGCATCATAAGTTGGTGCTTGCGCTGGTGCCTGGCTTGGCGATGGGGCAGGCGCCTGACTTGGCGCGGAAGCGGGCGCGGGCGCGCTCGACTGAGGGTACGCCGCAGGGGCGGGAGCTGTAGCGACAGGAGCCAGGTTTGCATTGGCCGGATCGTTTGGATCGCCTGGGTTCACATCCGTTGCTGCAGCGGGCTGTGCGGCCGGGTTTTGGGCGGTTTGGTCTGTGTTGCTCTTGCAACCCGCGATGCCAAGTAGAAACGTTAACGTTACAGCCGAAAATCCGGCCAGAATGAAACGTCTTGCAATCCCACGGGATATGGGCAGTTGATTCGGATATTTCATATCGATCTGTTTCTCCGCTTTCTTTGATCCGTTGGTGCAGGTGCGGTATGTCACGATTTGTGGGCGATACCCTCACTTTGAGCGTGCTGCAAGGTTAAACACCAACACGACGTAGATTACGCGCGCACGGCGAAAGGTTTTTCCGCAATCGACCAGCAAGGATAAGGGTCGCATTGCGAAGCTATGCTGTGATGTTTCAATTTGCTCAGAGGCAGAGGCGAGATGAACGAGGTGCTGATCCGAGCGATTTTGGGACGGATGAGTGTGCTTCGCTAACGCGCTCAGACGAGATGTGTCGGCGTATGTACTGCAAAAAGCTCGAAGAGGTTTGTCAGCAACAAAAGTTTCTCGATACGCGGCGTGAGGTGGACGAGCTCCAGCTTGCAGTTGCCGCGATGGATCGCGGAGACCTTCAGGGAGACGATCGTTCCGAGGCCGGCACTGTCGAGGAACTGGAGATTGGTGAAGTCGAGGGTGATGCGGCCGCCTCGTTCGATCAGCGGACTTACGAGCGCTCGCACCTCCGCAGTGTTCTCGCTGACGATCTTGCCGTGGCAGAGGATCGTGGCCACGGGCCAGCCTTTCTCGTCGGTCGACTTCTCGATTTCATAGTGGAAGGGCTGGAATGGCATGCGGTCTTTCCTTTGCTGGAGAATATTGGCAATTCTAACGGTCGCGCTGGAGAGGTCAAGGAAAATCCAGGCTCTACTGGTATGCGTACTGGAAAGGCATTCCCATAATCATTGATTCAAAGGGAGCAAATTTATACTTAAGGTGACATGGCTGAATTTTCTGAAGTTGATGAGCAATTGGACCTTTTGCAGAAGGGTGCTGCCGAGATTATTCGCGTTGCGGATCTGCGGGAGCGGTTGGAGGAGAGCCGCAAGACCGGGCGGCCACTGCGAGTGAAGGCGGGCTTCGATCCAACCGCGCCTGACCTGCACCTGGGACATACTGTTCTGATGCGCAAGCTCCGCCACTTTCAGCAGCTTGGGCATACGGTGATTTTTCTGGTAGGGGATTTTACTTCGCTGATCGGCGACCCGACCGGGCGCAACGTAACGCGCAAGCCGCTGACCCGCGAACAGATCGACGAAAATGCGGAGACCTATCAGGCGCAGGTCTTCAAGATTCTGGACCGGGAAAAGACCGAGGTTCGGTTTAATTCAGAATGGCTGGACAAGCTCGGGTATGAGGGCGTGGTCCGTCTTGCTTCGCACTTCACCGTTTCTCAGATGCTGGAGCGCGATGAGTTTCACAAACGCTATGAGGCGGAGCAGCCGATCGGACTGCATGAGTTTCTGTATCCGGTGATGCAGGGGTACGACTCGGTTGCGCTGGAGTGCGATGTGGAGCTGGGTGGGACGGATCAAAAATTCAATCTGCTGTGCGGACGCGAACTGCAGCGGCACTACGGACAGAAGCCACAGATTGTGCTGATGACGCCGATTCTGGAGGGGCTGGATGGCATGCAGAAGATGTCGAAGTCGCTGGGGAATGCGATCGGCATCAATGAGGCTCCGGCAGAGATGTATGGCAAGCTGATGTCCATTTCAGACGAGGTGATGTGGAAGTACTGGACCCTGCTGACGGACCTGAAGCAGTCGGAGGTACTTCAAATGATCCGTGACGTCGAGGCGGGTATGCAGCATCCGATGGACATGAAAAAGTGGCTGGCGCGGACGATCGTGGAGGATTTCCATTCGGCCGAGGAAGCCCAGCGCGCGGATAAGAACTGGGCAAGAATGTTCCAGCAAAAGGCAGGTAGCGAAGACCTGGAGCAGGTCATCGTCGCCTATGCCGACCTCGTCGGACCTTCGGGATCGCCGGGCGGACTCGCGATTCGGCTGCCGAAGCTGCTCGTGCAGCTAGGGCTTGCTGCGAGCGGAGCGGAGGCCAGCCGGAAGATCGCCGAAAATGCGGTCAAGCTCGATGGAACGCCTGCGGCAAATGCGTTGTTTTCGCTGGACGGCCTGCCGTGTCAAATCACCGTTCGATTGGGGAAGAGGGCGAAGGTGGCGGTGATTACGTAAAACGGCTTGCCCGACTATTGGTGGAGCGATGAACTCGTTCCCATGCGCGAACCGGGCTGCCATTGGTTTCACGAAAGGCAGATCCTCGCGGTACCGGCGCCTTCAGTGCCTATTCGCGGAGAGTGGAACGTATTGCTGAACCCACGCATGCGCGGATTGGCGATCTCCAGGTAGAGGCTCCGTGGGCGTTTGTCTTTGACGCTCGGATGTTTGCAAGCAGGTAAATCCTGGCTGATCTTCCACAAGAAACGAAAAGGCGGAAGGAAGCGATCCACGGAGCCGGTTGGTACGATGACTGTTTGGGAGAAGACCGGAATGGGCAGAGTTTTGGACGGGACTACGATTGCCGCGGCGATCAAGACGGAGGTGGCTGAAGAGGTAAAGCTTCTCGCCGCGAGGGGTATCAGACCGGGGCTTGCGGCGGTGCTGGTAGGGCATGTGCCGGCTTCGGAGATCTATGTTCGCAGCAAGGTAAAGACCTGCGGCGAGCTGGGATTGTTCAGCGAGATGATTGAGCCTCCTGAGACTGTGACGACTGAAGAGATGCTGGATCTGATTACGAAGCTGAATGCGCGTGACGATATTGATGGAATCCTGATTCAGCTTCCGCTGCCAAAACATGTGAATGCGAAGCTGCTGCTGGATTCAGTGGATCCGGAGAAGGATGTGGATGGATTCCATCCGTGGAATGCTGGACTGCTGCAGGCGGGGCGGCCGGCGCTGGCGCCCTGTACCCCTGCGGGTGTGATTGAGATTTTGAAGCGGAGCGGAATTGCGATTAGCGGGCAGAACGCGGTGATTGTGGGTCGCAGCGATATTGTGGGCAAGCCGGCGGCGATGCTGCTGCTGCATGAGAATGCGACAGTAACGATTTGCCACTCCAAGACGCGGGATCTGGGGAAGGTTACGCATGAGGCAGATATTCTTGTGGCGGCGATCGGAAGGGCTGGGTTTATTACTCCGGAGATGGTGAAACCCGGTGCAACGGTGATTGATGTGGGCATCAATCGCGTGACGGAGCTCGCGGAGTTTGAGCGGTTCTTTGCCGGGGATGGACGCAGAGCCGAGATCTTTTCGAAGCGCGGGTCGACGATTGTGGGCGATGTCCATCCGAAGGCGTTCGAAGTAGCGGGAGCCTATACTCCGGTGCCGGGCGGGGTGGGTCCGCTGACGATTGCGATGTTGATGTCGAATACGGTACGGGCTGCGCGCATGCGGCGGGGGCTATAGGCAAATGCTGCGCGTGGGACTTACTGGAAGCCTCGGCAGCGGGAAGAGTACCGTCTCGGGATATCTGCGCGAGCTGGGCGCGAAGGTGATCGAGGCCGATAAGCTGGGCCGCGAGCTGATGGAGCCGGGACAAGAGGTCTTTGACGAGATTGTCGAGGTATTCGGACCGGAGGTAGTGGACGCGGATGGAAAACTCGATCGCGCGAAGCTTGCCGAGATGGCGTTTCGGGGAAGTCGGCTTCAGGAATTGAATGCGATTGTGCATCCGGCGGTGATTGCGGCACAGCGAGACTGGATGCGTGAGGTTTTTGCGGAGGATCCCAAGGCAGTTGCGGTAGTAGAAACAGCGCTGATCTTTGAGGTGGAGCGCGATGCGCGTCTGCGGGGCGAGTCGGAGAGCGTGCTGAGTTATTGGCGAAGGCGATTTGATCGCGTGATTGTGGTTACCGCGCCTGACGACGTTAAGATTGCGCGATATGTTGCCCGGGTTTCGCCGGATGGGTGGAGCGAAGAGGCGGCTGCGGATGCGCGTTCGCGGCTGGGGAAGCAGTTGTCGGATGCGGTGAAGGCTTCGCGAGCCCATTTCGTGATCAAGAACGATGGCGATCTGTCTACCTTGCGCGAGCAGGTTGAGGCTGTATGGAAGCAATTGGTTGAGTTGAGCAACAATTCATAATCCCCAGAGTTATTAGAATGGATACTGGAGCGCGAGCGATCGCGACTCGTCAGGTTTTAGCGGCTGGTTGATTGGCCGCTTCGGAAAGGCTTTTTGATTATGAGACTGCGTCGCGTTTTGTTGATTGTGTTGCTTGTCGGCGGTTTTTGGTTTGTCACATCCCATCTGCCGGAACAGTTGAGCAGAATGGATCTTCTGAATACCGCCGGTGTCTCGCGGTCTCCGCTGGCGCTGACCGAGGCACATGCCTCGCCTGCGTACGACGCCGATGAGCAGAACAATATCGCGGTGTACAAGAAAGCGCTGCCTTCGGTCGTGAATATTACTTCAAAGTCGATGACCTATAACTTTTTCTACGGACAGGTTCCGCAGGAGGGACAGGGCTCGGGGTTCATTCTGGATCGCGCGGGGCATGTGTTGACGAATTTTCACGTGATCGCAGATGCGAATCGCATTTCTGTGAGAACAAGCGACAAGCGGGATTACAAGGCTACGATTGTCGGCACAGACAAGATGCATGACCTGGCGCTGCTGCAGATCACCGGACAGAACCTGCAGCCAGTGACGTTGGCAGACTCGACCGATCTGACGGTGGGGCAGAAGGTATATGCGATTGGAAATCCGTTTGGGCTGAATGGGACAATGACGCGCGGAATTATCAGCTCGATCCGGTCGATTCGTGGGCCGGAGGATGCGCCGATTGAGGATGCGATTCAGACGGATGCTGCGATCAATCCAGGCAACTCGGGTGGGCCGTTGCTGAACTCGCGCGGAGAAGTGATCGGGATCAACACGCTGATTGCGTCGAATGGCGTGGAGCAGAGCTCGGGGATTGGGTTTGCGATCCCGATTAACACGGCCAAGGCGGTGCTTGGCGATCTGACGAAATATGGGCGCGTACGCAGGCCGACACTGGGGATCAGTTCGCTGGCAATCGGCCCTGATATTGCCGACCAGATGGGATTAGCAGCGGAATCGGGTGTGCTGGTGCAGAGGGTTTCGCCCGGCGGGGCTGCGGATCGAGCCGGATTGCGTGGCGGCAACCAGCAGGCTTATCTGGGCAATCAGCCTATCCTGCTGGGTGGCGATCTGATTGTTGCGGTCGACGGCAAAGAGATAACCGACAACGGTGACCTGAGCACGATTATGGACAAACATCAGCCGGGCGATACGGTTTCAATTACGTTTTACCGCGGACGCAAGAAACTGACTGTGAACCTGACACTGGGCGAGGGCCGCGGGGTCAATACCTAACAAAAAACTCCGGCTGAGACATGTTGGGGGCAGGATGAGATTTGCGAAGGTAGTGTTCTGGATTGCTGGGATCTGGGGCGTACTTGTGATTACGCCGTTGTTCTTCATGCTGGATACCGTGGGACGCCAGACTCCCCCGCCTGTGACTCATATTGATTTTTATTTTGGCTTCGCGATTGTCACATTGATGTGGCAGGTGGCGTTCTTCGTCATTGCTCTTGATCCGGCGCGATATCGGGCGCTGATGATTCCGCCGGCGCTGGCGAAGCTGGGATATGCGGCGATGCTGGCGGTCCTGCATATCAATGGGCTTGTCAACGGCGGCATGCTGCTCTTCGCTTCTACCGATACGCTGCTTGCATTCTTGTTCCTGGTGGCCTTTGTTGCTACGCGCCCCAGAAATCAAAGAAGCGGTTTAGTGCGGGAGTGATACGGCCGTTCGGCCCATCCACATCATCAGCCTGGGTGCCCCATTCATGCGCAGCCTTATCGCGCATGGGTGGGGTCCGTTTCTTCCATCGGTAGTGAGATGACCAGGCGGTCGGCCCATATCTCAATTCTCTCTACCAATCGACGACGAGGATGCCCACATCTGTAATTAAGTAAGATTTCAGACATGAGCCAATCGCCAGTCGAGATAGTACAAACGGATTGCCCACATCCGAACAGACGAGATAAGGTTCCTTTTATGACAGCGGATAACTACCAGACGATATTTGAGCTTGGATTTCGTTCGTTTCCATGGCCGAGAGTAGTTCAGCCATTCATTTTCCTTATCATTGGACTGCTTTTCGTTCGGTTATTCCAAGGGGAAAAGTTTTACTTTATTGTAGGAATTTTGGTTGCTTCGACGGCCTCAATCTTCCTTCTGATTTCGCTGGTAATCGTCATCCCTGACTTTGTCAAACTGCGAAGTGCATATATGTCCGGCAAAGGTGCGGTTGTAACCGGAGTTGTTCAAAAGTTCCAGCCGGCCCCAGCGATAGGTCCCGCTAGAGAGTCCTTCTCAATAAATGAGGCATTATTTTCATACAACGTACTTGATGACACACCCTGTTTTCATAATTCTCCTCTCCACAGCGGTCCCATTCACGAAGGGTTGAACGTTCGGATCCACTTTTTCGAGGGCTGCATTCAGCGTGTCGAAGTCTTAAAATAAGCCGCCTTCCAATCTTCAATTTCCGCCCATTGAGATTGGTGATCGCCCAAGTAACGGAAAGTGTCTGGTGGATTGGTCAAGACCTTGTACCGACATCGGAGCTATCGCAGGGCCGTTTCCGGTTAGAAACGGCCCTGCGCTGCCTGCCTCCGGCATTCGAACTAGAACTTGATGCCGAGAGTTTGCAGGAAAGATTTGACATCGGGCCAGACGGCCTTGAGGTCCTTTGCGGTCTGAATGTCGAGGGCGATGTTAAGCGGATTCGAAGCAGCGCCGGAGAGCTCGACCAGCGGCTTTTCGATTGCGGTGGCCAAGGTAGCCAGAGCTGCGATTACGGCAGGAGCAGCGTTGAGTGCGCCGTGTGCCTTGCCGAGCCACTTAAGTGCGTCTTCTGCGGCAATTTCGATTCCCTTTTCAATGCTTACAAGAATATTGGCCATGCGATTTTGATCCTCATTCTGCCCGCGGCCGGGTTGCGACCGACCACACGGGCTTTGTGTTTTGTCGCGCGAATACAGGTGCCTGCCGCGCCAGACAGACTGCCAGCGAATAGGCTGAAGCAGCGCAGATCGCGGTTCCAATACACGTGCCCAGCCCACGATCAAGAGTAGGCAAATGAATGGTTATTCCCTGCAAATTAAGTCGGGCATTAAGTGTATTAAAATGTGAGCTTTACAGGCCGCACACAGCGCGGATGACTTGACAGGCTAAACGGTGCGGACGTAACGGCGGCCAATGATCTCGTATTCGCCAGAGAGGACGCGAGCAATTGCCTCGGTGTAGGCGATGTGTTCTTCGGCGAGAATGCGCTCCGCGAGCGAACGCGCGTTATCGCTGTCAAGAACCGGAATGCTGCGCTGAAGGATGATGACGCCGTGATCTAGATCCTCGTCCACGAAGTGGACGGTGCAGCCCGCTAGTTTGCAGCCATGTTCGAATGCCTGCTGTTGCGAGTCGAGGCCGGGAAAGGCAGGCAGAAGCGAAGGGTGAATATTAAGGATACGATCCCGAAACGCCGCTACGAATTCAGGAGACAGCAGACGCATGTAGCCAGCGAGGCAGACGAGGTCGACGCGATGCTGCTGGAGGCAGGCGGCCACATCGGCATCGTGTTCGCTGCGCTTACGGCCTTTGGAGACGAAAAGAGCAGTAGGAAGGCCGAGTTCACGAGCAGCTAACAGGCCCGGCGCCTCAGCGACGTTGGAGATAACCACTGCGATCTCCACGTTGCACAGACGGCCTTCACGAATGGAGTGCGCGATGGCAAGAAAGTTGGAGCCTCGGCCTGAGAGCAGGATGCCCAGGCGGTTCATACAAAGTGCACCCGGCGGTCGCTCTTGTCTCCCTTGGTGATGCGGCCGATGACGTGAAACTTCTCTTCGGCACGATTGAGGAGCGCCTTCGCTTTGCTGAACTTGTCAGCGGGCACGACGATGATGAGTCCGACACCCATGTTGAAGGTGCGAAGCATCTCGTCCTGGGGAACGTCGCCGAGCGATCGAAGGTGTTCGAAGATTGGCAGCACAGGCCAGGAACCAAGCTCGACCTGAGCGGCAGTGCCGCGAGGCAGGATGCGCGGCAGGTTTTCGGTGATGCCGCCGCCAGTGATGTGAGCCATACCCGCCGTGAGCCCCGCATTCACGAGCTTCTGAATGACGGACAGGTAGCTGCGGTGGACTTTCATCAGAGCCGTTCCGGCTTTCTCCTGAATGGCGCCCACATATTGTGTTGGCTTGTACTTCGCTACTTCGAAAAAGAGCTTGCGTGCGAGCGAGTAGCCATTGGTATGGAGCCCGGTTGAGGGCAGGCCGATGAGGATGTCTCCGGGCGCGATGGTGGCGCCAGTGATGAGTTTGCTCTTGTCGACGGCGCCGACGATGAAGCCGGCAAGGTCATATTCGCCATCCTGATAGAAGCCAGGCATCTGTGCGGTTTCGCCGCCGATGAGTGCGCAGCCGTTGGCTTTGCATCCGTCGGCAAGACCAGTGACGATTTGCTCGATGATGGCGGGATCGAGTTTGCCGGTAGCGAGGTAGTCCAGGAAGAAGAGCGGAGTGGCCCCCTGCACTGCGATGTCGTTGACGCAGTGATTCACCAGATCGCAGCCGACGGTGTTGTGGATGCCGAGGTCAAATGCCAGTTTGAGCTTGGTGCCGACGCCGTCGGCGGAGCTGACAAGGATGGGTTCAGTCCACTTTTTGAGGTCGAGCTGAAAGAGCGCTCCGAAGCCACCGATGCCGCCCAGAACGCTGCGGGTGAAGGTTCGCTTGGCAAGGTACTTGATACGGTCTTTGGCTCGATCTCCCGAGGAGATATCGACACCGGCGTCAGCGTAGGTGATGGGTTGGCGTGCGGATATATTCGCGGCTTGGGGAGAGGCTTTAGCCAAGATGTGCCTTCAGATAGCAGTGGGCTGTGGTCTGCGGAGACAGGCCGGAATGCCTGATTTTAACAGGTGCCGAGCTGGACGATATGGATTCGCAGCGGAACTTATACTTGGGGCTGGAGTGGTGAAGAGAATGACGGTTCGGCAGAGGACGCAATCGGCTGCATTGCAAGCGCGTGCGGAGAGGCTTTTTCCGGGTGGGGTGAATTCTCCGGTGCGGGGGTTTCGATCAGTGGGTGGCGAACCTCCATTTGTGGCGCGAGCTGAGGGCGCCTACTTGTACGACGCTGATGGCAATCGATACATCGACTATTTCGGCTCGTGGGGGCCGATGATCCTCGGGCATGCCTTTCCGCCGGTGGTAGAAGCGATTGAGAAGGCAGCTCGGGATTCGGCGAGCTTTGGCGCTTCAATTCAGGCTGAGGGAGACCTGGCTGAGCTGGTGATGGCCTGTTATCCGGCGATGGAGCGGATACGGTTTGTCAGCTCGGGGACCGAAGCGACGATGTCGGCGATTCGCGTGGCCCGGGCGGCGACGGGGCGAAAGCGGATTGTGAAGTTTGAGGGCTGCTATCACGGGCATTCGGACGGACTGCTGGTGAAGGCCGGTTCGGGCGTGGCTACGCTTGGAATTCCTGGGTCGGCGGGCGTGCCGGAGGAGATTGCTCGGCTCACGATGGCGCTGCCGTTCAATGATCTCGCGGCCGTCGAAGCGGCGTTCACGAAGCATTCGGATGAGATTGCCGCGGTGATTGTGGAGCCGGTGGTTGGGAATGCGGGGTGTATTCCGCCTGCGGAAGGTTACTTGCAGGCTTTGCGGTCTATCACTGAGGAGCACAGTTCGCTGCTGATTGTGGATGAGGTGATGACAGGGTTTCGCGTGGCGCTGGGCGGCGCGCTTGAGCTGTATGGACTGGATGCGGACCTGGTGACGCTGGGAAAGATTCTTGGTGGCGGATTGCCGTGCGCGGCGTTTGGTGGCAAGCTGCGATTTATGGAAATGCTTGCGCCGCTGGGGCCGGTTTATCAGGCCGGGACATTGAGTGGGAATCCGCTGGCGATGGCGGCTGGGCTGGCTACAGTTGGGTATCTGAAGGCCCATGAAGCAGAGGTTTATCCCCGTCTGGAGCGGACTTCAAAGGCTGTGGCTGAGGGAGTTGCGGCAGACGCCGAGAAGGCCGGCGTGGCGATGACGACGAATCGCGTCGGATCGATGTGGACCTGGTTCTTCACCGGCTCTGCAGTGAGGAACTACGACGATGCGGCGACAAGCGATACCGCGGCCTTTGGGCGGTTTCATCGCGCGATGCTGGAGGCTGGGGTGTGGCTGCCGCCTTCGCAGTTTGAGGCAATGTTCCTGAGTGCCGCGCATGGAGAGGCTGAGGTTGCGGCCACGGTTGAAGCGGCGCGTCAGGGTTTCTCAGCGATGTAGTTCAACTTGTCCATTGATCCAGCGGGACGAATTGATGCGTCGCCGCGTGTTGCTCCAATAGCGTTCGAGCGGCGGCGACGGTGCGGGAGCGGTCGGCTTCGAGGGAGAGATGGCCTCCGTCATGGAGGACCAGATTCGTGGCACGGCCGCCGAGGGCGTTGCGTGCCATGCGGCGGTTGACACGGTCAATGATCTGCTGTGCAGACGGGGCGTTCCAGTCGTTCCCGATGATGTTCCATGTGACAGGAATCAGGCCGAGTTCGCGAGCGATTTGCAGCGTTGCCGGGCGGCGGATGCCGTAAGGTGGGCGGAAGTAGCGGATAGGCGCGCCGATGATCTGCTCGAGCTCGGCGCTGGTGCGAGTCAGCTCTTCGCGAGTGCTGCTGGTGGAGGTGCGGGCGAGGTTGGGATGAGTCCAGGTGTGATTGCCGATGAGATGGCCTGCCTCATGGGTACGGCGAACGAGCGCGTGCTGTGTGGCGGCGAACTGACCGATGAGGAAGAAGGTTGCACGAACGTTGCGTTGTGCGAGGATGTCCAGCAGTTGCGGGGTCCAGCGGGGATTGGGGCCGTCGTCAAAGGTGAGTGCAATTTCGTCGGGCTTTTTGGGAGCGACCAGGGTACTGCCAAAGAGCTGCGAAGTCGCCGAACGCGAGGCGTAGGTGTATCCTCCATAGGCCAAACCAGCAATAGCGGCCACCACACCGGAAATTTGAAGCACAGACATGCGTGCTGCTATTGTCTGCGGCGCGAGGCTGCCGATGCAATGATTTACGGATACATCGTCAGAGCGACCGGTGCTCCAACTCAAGAGCGATTTCCCTGCCGATCCCAGAGAAGTCTTCTTGTATCTCCCGGGCGCGGGCCAGCGCTGCCTGCACGTGAGGCAACACGTTCTCTGCCCCCACATGGTTGAGAAAGTCAGATTGCGAGATAAGTCGCGATGGCTGATCTCTCGCTCCGCAGAGCAACAGAGTTTTGCCTGCCTTGCGCAGACGGTCGGATAGCTGTTCGAGCGCGTGGATGCCAGTGGCATCGATCGCGGTCATGTTGCGCAGGCGCAGGATCACAACGTCTCCAAATTGCGTGAGCTTTCGAGTGGCATCCGCGAGCTTTTCTGTCGTGCCAAAGAGAAACGGGCCATGAATGCGGAGAATTGTCACATTCGCAGGGATATCTTTGTCCTGCAGAATATGCGCCTGTCCCTCTTTCAGGTATTCACGTGTCACTGGAGCAACGGTCGTCGTCTCTGCGATGCGATAGATATAGAGCAACGCCGCGAGCGCCATTCCAACTCCGACAGCCACAGTCAGGTCTGCAAATACGGTCAGTGCAAATGTCGTAAACCAGACGGCGATATCCGTCTTCGACAGGCGAAGGATACTGCCGATCTCCCGCCATTCGCCCATGTTGTAGGCCACTACAAATAAAACCGCGGCCAGAGTTGCCAGCGGTACAAAGCCGGCCAGTGGCGCGGCAACCAGAAGAATGACAAGCAAAGTCAGCGCATGGACCATGCCTGCCACTGGCGTGCCCGCTCCGGAACGGATATTCGTCGCAGTGCGCGCGATTGCGCCCGTTGCCGGAATACCTCCAAAGAGCGGAGAGGCGATATTGGCGAGGCCCTGCGCAACCAGCTCCATGTTGGAGTTGTGATGATCTCCGCTCATGCCGTCGGCGACGACTGCTGAGAGCAGGCTCTCCACCGCCGCAAGAAGCGCTACCGTGAAGGCCGATGGAAGCAGCGGCAGGATGTGCTCTGAACGAAAGTCAGGAAAAGCGAAATGCGGCCAACCCTGCGGAATGCCTCCGAACTTGCTGCCGATCGTCTCGACCGGCAGGTGGAAGACAGCCACTACGGCTGTCGCCAACAACAGCGCAATAAGGGTTCCGGGCACCCGCTTCGTCAGTCTCGGCCACAGCAGAATCACAGAAAGTGAAGCCGCTCCTACAGCCACCGTCTGCCATTGTGTCGTCTCGGCGTAATGGATCAATGTCCTCATTCGCGGCAGGAATTCGCTCGGCACAGACGGTGTCTTCATGCCGAAGAAGTCTTTGATCTGCGTGGATGCAATCAGCAGTGCAATACCGTTGGTAAAGCCGATGGTCACCGGTCGAGGAATGTACTTCACAGCCGAGCCGAGGCCGGTAAGACCCATGACGAGCAATAGGACGCCCGCCATGACTCCGACCAGGGCGAGACCTGCCACGCCGAACTTCACGACGATGCCTGCGACGATTACCACGAAGGCGCCTGTAGGTCCGCCAATCTGCGTCCGCGACCCGCCCAGCGCCGAGATCAGAAAGCCAGCTACCACTGCGGTATAGGGGCCAGCTTGCGGAGTCACACCTGAGGCGATCGCAAAAGCCATTGCCAGTGGAAGTGCGACCAGGCCGACTGTAAGCCCCGCGACCAGGTCCTGCCCAGCTTGTCGCGGCGTGTAGCCGCGCAAACACTCAATGGAACGAGGAAGCCATTTTTGCGTAGAACTCACCGGGCTGTCTCCTGCGGTTTCTCCATTTCATCCAGCATGCTGAGAGCATCCTTGAGGTGAGCATGGAAGTACCTTCGCATCAGGGCCAGGACCTCGATGATCAGCGGGTCTCGCACCGAGTAGAAGACCTGGTTGCCGACTTTGCGATTCAAGACCAGCTGCTTCGCCCGGAGCACTGCGAGATGTTGCGAGACGCTGGCCTGCTCCATGCCGAGCTTTTCAATCAATGCTCCAGCCGAGAGTTCTCCTGCACTGAGAAACTCCAGAATGGCGATCCGGGTGGGATGGGCGAGTGCCTGAAAGATGTCGGCCTTGAATCGCCGCAAAGAGTCCTGCATGCATCAATATTAATATATTCATATATAAATAAGTTTGATTACAGTCATTTGAAACGAAAACGACGCTTCACTGGGATTCGGAGACGAGCCTTTGCATACCGAGGAGGTAGAAGCGTAGACTTAGTGAGGTTCGGGCCGCATCCTGAGTAGACGGAGCGGCACTGGAGAGAACATGAGTCTTACGAATTTCCCGCCTGAGGGCAGAGCTGCGGCGGCCCCGACTTCCCAACTGACAACCAAAGTGACGATGCCCGCGCTGGCTGGAATGAAGCGCGAGGGCAAGCCGATTACTGCGCTCACCGCCTACGATTATGCGACTTCGCGCCTTGTGGACGAGGCGGGGATCGACATGATCCTGGTGGGCGACTCGCTGGCGATGGTGGTTCTGGGCCATGACAATACCCTGGCAGTCACGGTCGATGAGATGCTGCATCACACACGGGCGGTGCGACGAGCGGTGAGACGGGCGCTGGTAGTGGCCGATATGCCGTTTGGCAGCTACCACGGCTCGATTGAGGACGGCGTTGCGAATGCGGTTCGCTTTGTGAAGGAGGCGGGCGCGGAGGCTGTCAAGATTGAGGGCACACGCATTGAACTGGTGCGGGCGCTGACGGATGCGGAGATTCCGGTCGTTGGTCACCTGGGCCTGACTCCGCAATCCGTGCATCGCATGGGCGGATACCGGGTACAGGCTAAGACTGCAGAGACAATGACTCAGCTGCGGGCGGATGCTGACGCTCTGGCCGAGGCGGGTGCCGGCGCGATTGTGCTGGAGGGAGTTCCGCGCGAGGCTGCTGCTGCGGTTACGGCCGATCTGCCGATCCCGACGATTGGCATCGGAGCCGGGCCGGATTGCGACGGGCAGATTCTGGTGTTACACGACATACTGAATCTGACCTTTGCGCCACACGCCAAGTTTGTGAGGCAGTATGCGGATGTCGCTGCCGTCATCCGCGATGCAGTCGAGCGATACCGCGAAGACGTCGAGCGCCGCTCCTTCCCCACCGACAAGGAGAGCTACCATCTGCCCGAATCGGTCGTCGCCGGCGTCAGGAAATAAGCCCGGGAAAACCCTGCCGTGCACCTTGGCCGAATTTGTGCAATCCGCGGCTGCCGCCGATTGCACTTTGGCAGTCAGAGATTGCACTCCGATCATCAGGGATTGCATTTCGGTGACCGCGGATTGCGTTTTGATTCCCTGAGATTGCACAACGTCTGCCACCGATTGCTCGCATTTCGCTCATCGTACGAACGTCGCACATTGGGAACCTATGAGGATCTATCACTTAGCCTCGGAGCTACGGGCTTGGTCACGCGCCAACCATCAAAAGAACCAACTGATCGGCCTGGTTCCGACTATGGGCGCACTGCATGAGGGACACCTTTCGCTGGTGCGGCGAGCCAAAGCCGAATGCGCCGCAGTCGCCGTCAGCATCTTCGTCAACCCCACCCAGTTCGGCCCAAATGAAGACTTTGCAAAATATCCCCGCACCTTCGAGGCAGACTACGCCCTCCTCGAAGCCGAAGGCGTCGATGTGATTTTTGCTCCCGCTCCGGAAGAAATGTATCCTGCCGGATCGTCCACTTTCGTTGAAGTAGAAGGACTTAGCCATCGTCTTGATGGCGCTTCCCGCCCCGGTCACTTCCGCGGCGTAGCCACCATCGTCGCCAAATTGTTCATCGCTGCCGAACCCGACCGCGCCTACTTCGGTCAGAAAGACGCCGCCCAGATCGCCGTCCTGCGCCGCATGGTCGCCGACCTCGGCCTCCCCGTCGAACTCGTAGCCTGCCCCATCGTCCGCGAGCCCGACGGATTGGCAATGAGCTCACGCAATCGCTATCTCAATCCAACAGAGCGGTAGCGGGCGCTGGTGTTGAGCCGAGCGGTGCGACGGGTGAGTGCCGCGTTTTTGCGAGAGGGAGAGCGAAACGCGGCGAAGCTGATCGATATAGCCAAG